>Ga0102814_10000417_pt1 | contig 31457 bp, 31 predicted proteins | sample ColrivemetaGS741_FD_79112 | JGI IMG/M metagenome (GOLD analysis project Ga0102814, IMG submission 79112) | Estuarine microbial communities from the Columbia River estuary - Flood tide ETM metaG S.741 | ecosystem: Environmental > Aquatic > Marine > Intertidal zone > Estuary | place: USA...
CCGGATGCTTTATATGGCTATGGTCTTGTCGATGTCTACGCTGCTGTCACAGCCCAGGTTCCCTTTGTTGATGCCCATCCGCTAGGAACGTAGGACGAGTGGGTCACGTTGCATCGCCGGCTGGAGGGAAGCTCGATTGTGGTTCCGCTGGGACCCACCAATGTGGCTGAGGAAGCGCCGAAAACCGCTGATCGAGCCATCGCGGCGGCCCCGGACACCCGACGAGATACGTTGCCCTACGTGGTGACGGGAATCTTTGCCGTGCTGCTGTTGCTGGTGTTGGCCAGTGGCACGGGACTTGCATGGCTGCGCCGAGGAAAGCGGTAAGTTAGTACCTGTCTTCCCGGAAAAAATAGGTGATGTGTGACTCGAATAGTGATAGTCGGCGGCGGTTACGCCGGTTTTTATACAGCTTTTAAGCTCGAAAAACTGCTGAGGCGTGGTGAAGCAGAGGTCGTCGTGATTGACCCCCTGCCCTATATGACCTATCAGCCGTTTTTGCCCGAGGTTGCGGCTGGCTCTATTGAAGCCCGCCACGCGATTGTTCCCCTGCGTCGTCACTTGCCCAAGACCCGTGTCATCACCGGTCGCGTGACCGGTGTAGATCACGCCAAGAAAAAGGTCACCGTCACTCCTGAGGGTTTTGCGGACTTTAGCCTTGACTATGACCACCTCGTGATCACCGCAGGTGCTGTGTCGAGAACATTCCCCATTCCCGGTGTTGCCGATTGCGCCATCGGAATGAAGACCATCGAAGAAGCCATCGCTATTCGCGACCGGGTGATTGACAATCTCCACGTGGCAGCAGATTTGCCCCCGGGCAAAGCACGCGACCGTCTCCTGACCGTTGTGGTGGTCGGTGGAGGTTTTGCCGGCATTGAAGCCTTTGCGGAACTGCGCAGCATGGTCTCAGCGATGCTCAAAGAGTTCCCCACCTTGAGCATTGACGACACTCACTTCCACCTCATCGAGGCGATGGATCGCATCATGCCCGAGGTCTCTCTCAAGAGCTCGTTGTGGGTTATTAAGAACCTGGAGCAGCGTCAAGCTCACATTCACTTGAATACTCAGCTCGAAAACGCAGTGGATGGGAAACTCAAGCTCTCCAACGGCATGACCATCGAGACCGACATGGTGATTTGGACTGCCGGTGTGAAAGCCCATTCCATGCTCGGCGGAACCGGCATTCCTCTGGATGATCGCGAGCGAATTTGTGCCGGAGCTGACTTACGTGTGGTGGAGGGCACTGAGGTCATCGAAGGGCTTTGGAGCGCCGGCGATGTCGCCAGGGTGCCCGATCTCAGTGGAGGCGGAGTGGGGGGCTACTGCGTGCCCAACGCCCAGCACGCTGTTCGCCAAGGAAAAGTATTGGCGAAGAACCTTGTCGCCGTGTTGCGCGAAGAAGAGCCTAAGAATTACGTCCACAAGAACCTGGGCGCGGTGGCTGGTTTGGGAGTCGGATATGGCGTCTTCCAAAGCGGAAACTTTGCTGTCACAGGCTTCCTAGCTTGGGTAATGCACCGTTTCTACCACGGCTTCGCTATTCCGATGTTTGAGCGCAAAGCTCGAGTCTTTACCAACTGGCTCGTTCATGTGTTCTGGGGACGCGATTTCTCGAGTGTTCGCAAGGTTCAACGACCCCGCGAGTTCTTTGAGGAATTTGCCACTAGGCCGGCATCGGAAACGAAAAAGGCTACAGTTCTCGCTCGCTAATATGGTGCGAAAGCCCCGGTAGCCCAATCGGCAGAGGCAGACGACTTAAAATCGTCCCAGTCAGGGTTCGAGTCCCTGCCGGGGCACCCACACAAAATTCCAAGGCATTCGGCGTAGGGTGGGGTCCATGGATGCATTAGTCATTGTGGGCATTGTCGTCGTCGTGGCGATTGCCGTGGGTATTTATCTCTGGGCGACCTATAACGCGTTGGTCACCCTCAACGTCCGGGTTGATGAAGCGTGGAGCGACATTACCGTCCAACTCAAGCGCCGGGCAGACCTCATTCCTAATCTGATCGAAACGGTCAAGGGATATGCGGCGCACGAAAGCAAAGTTTTTGAGCAAGTAACCAAGGCGCGAGCCGCTGCCTTGGGTGCCGGAGATCCGTCTTCGGCCGCTGCTGCAGAAAACATGATGCAAAGCGCGCTCAAGAGCATTTTTGCTGTCGCTGAGGCATATCCGCAGCTTCAAGCAAGTCAGAACTTTCTCGAGCTTCAATCTGAGTTGGTGGATACCGAAGACAAGATTCAGGCTTCGAGGCGTTTCTATAACGGCGGTGTTCGGGAGCTCAACACCAAGATTCAGCTCTTCCCCAACACTCTTTTTGCCAAGAACCTGGGCTTTAGTTCGAGAGACTTCTTTGAAGTAGAAGACGCCGCGGCTATTGCTTCAGCGCCTCGCGTTCAGTTCTAGCAAGCCCGAGGGGCGCTAAGTATGTATCGGGCTATTGGAGCTAATAAGCGCAACACCTGGATCATTATGGTGTTTTTCATCATCTTGATCGGTGCTCTGGGCTATGCCGCTGATCTGTATCTCAGTGGGGGCACCGGGGTGGTCTTCTTCGCCGTGTTGATTGGCGCGACAATCTATGTCGCTATCCAGTACTACTCCTCGGGTTCCCAAGCGCTCTCGATGGCCGGCGCCCACCAAATCGACAAAGCGGATAACCCTCGGTTGTATCGCATTGTCGAAAACCTCGCGATTACCACGGGAATGCCGATGCCCAAGGTCTATCTAGTGGATGACCCGGCACCGAACGCTTTTGCCACCGGCCGAGACCCTGACCATGCCGCCGTGGCTGCCACCACGGGACTGCTCGAGATCATGACGGATTCGGAACTCGAAGGGGTGATGGCCCATGAAATGGCACACGTCAAGAATTTCGACATCCGGGTGACGACCATTGTTTTTGGTCTTGTGGTGGTCGTGGGCATCATTGCCGATGTGTTGGCCAGGATGGCGTTCTTCGGCGGAATGCGTCGTAACAATGGGGGCGGTAATCCGCTGATTATCGTAATCGGTATTGCCGCGATGATCCTTGCCCCGGTGCTTGCTGCGCTGATTCAGGCAGCTGTCTCGCGCCAGCGGGAGTATTTGGCTGATGCCACAGGGGCTCTCACAACGCGACACCCGGAAGCTTTGGCCAGCGCGTTAGAAAAGCTGGCTGAATACGGGAGGCCCCTGAAAAAACAACAGGCGTCCATGGCGCACTTGTGGATGGCTGACCCCATCAAGCCCGGAGTGATTGATCGCATGTTCCAAACCCACCCGCCTATCGAAGATCGGGTGGCACGTTTGCTGGAGAATCAAGCGCGCTTTTAGGTGTGCTTATCACCCCGACAACCTAGACTGTGGGGATGCTGAGTCCGCGCAGATCAAGTAAAACACCGGTGTCACGGATTGTGATTCCGATAGGCCTTCAACGTGCCACGGAATGGTCGTGGCGATTCTTGGTGATCGCGGCGGCAGCAGCCATTGGCCTTTTTCTGATTATTCAGTTGAACTTTTTGATTGTTCCCCTCCTGATTGCGGTGCTGTTGGCCGCTTTGGCAGCTCCGTTGGCGATCGGACTTCGCAGGCTGCGCTTTCCCCGATGGCTGGCGACTCTCACCACCTTGATTGTGTTTGTGGCCCTGGTCACCGGCTTGGTATGGCTGGTGGTGGGTGAACTTGTTCGAGGATGGGAATCGTTGCGCGATCGCACCATCATTGCTTATGACGACTTTGTACTGTTCTTACTGGAGTCACCTCTAGAGGTCTCTGAAGCTCAACTCAATACCTGGTTCGCTGTCTTGATGGAGCAATCGAATATTGACTCTGCCTGGGTCCTCAGTGGCGCCCTCTCGGTGACCTCTTCGGTGGGGTCGTGGCTGGTGGGCGCTGGTATCGCGCTCTTTGCCTTGGTGTTCTTCATCCACGATGGTGCTCGAATTTGGGAATACCTGGTCTCGTGGTTTCCCAGGCTTGCCCGTCCGGCCATCTTGGGCTCGGGAAAAGCAGGCTGGGACACTCTTCTGAGCTATGTGAAGGTGCAAATCTTTGTGGCTTTTGTTGATGCCCTGGGTATTGGCTTAGGCGCTTTCTTTTTGGGCCTTCCTCTAGTGGTCCCCATTGCTATTGGGGTGTTCTTGGGAGCTTTTGTCCCCATCGTGGGTGCCACGGTGGCTGCAGCCTTGGCGGTGTTGGTGGCCTTGGTCTATGAAGGACCTTTCATCGCGCTGATCATGCTGATTATTGTCCTGGTTGTTCAACAGATTGAGGGACAGGTCTTGCAGCCTTTGATTATGGGTGCCGCCGTTCGCATTCATCCTCTGGCAGTGGTTCTTGCCGTGGCAGCTGGTGGGTATTTAGCGGGCATTCCCGGCGTTCTCTTTGCTGTTCCCGTCGTCGCTTTTGTCAACGTCGTGGTCACGTATTTGGCCGCTGGCGAGTGGCGTGGGGATCCCGGCGCAGTGGTCGGAATAGAAGACAAGGTTCGCTGATGGCGCTCTTGGGAAAAAAAGCTGCGACCACTATTCCTGGTCCCACCCTGGATGACTTTGCCGATGCCCAGCGGGTGTTGGAAGGGGTTGCTCAAACCACTCCTATGGAAATCTCTCGCTACCTCAGCGAGGAATTGGGCCAGCCTGTCCACCTCAAGTGTGAGAATCTGCAACGAACGGGTTCCTACAAAATCCGTGGCGCGTATTACCGCATGTCCAAACTGACCCAGGAAGAGCGTTCCCACGGCGTTGTCGCAGCCAGTGCCGGCAACCACGCTCAGGGGGTAGCGTTTGCGGCTCGCGAACAGGGCATTAAAGCCACCATCTTCACACCCATCGGTGTTGCATTGCCCAAGCTCCAGGCCACTAAGGCCTATGGGGCTGAGGTTGTCTTGGGCGGCGACACCATCGTCGAGCCTCTGCGCGAGGCTGCGGCGTTTGCCGAGCGAACCGGTGCCATCCGAATTCCTCCTTTTGACCACCCCGATGTGATCGCTGGACAGGGAACGGTCGGGTTGGAAATACTCGATCAGACCCCCGAGGTGACGACGGTCATTGTTCCTATTGGCGGTGGCGGGTTGATGGCCGGTGTGGCCAGTGTCATGAAGCAAACCGCTGCCCGAGAGGGCCGGGAAATCCGCGTCATTGGAGTGCAAGCAGAAAATGCTGCGTCCTATGTTCCCTCCCTCGCCAAGGGCAAACCCGTGGAAATCGAGCTAGGTCCCACGATTTCTGATGGAATCGCTGTCTCGAAGCCGGGAAATCTTAATTTCGACATTATTTCGCGCTGCGTGGATGAAGTGGTCACCGTGAGTGACGATGAAAGCGCCACGGCAATTTTGGTGCTGCTGGAGCGAGCCAAAATGGTGGTCGAGCCTTCGGGTGCTGCGGGTGTGGCGGCAATTCTTGCGGGCAAAATCAAGGCCACGGGACCCACGGTAGTGATTTTGAGTGGCGGCAATATCGATCCCATGATTTTGGAGCGCGTGATTTCCCGGGGTATGGCAGCTGCGGGGCGGTATATGAAACTGCGCATCCCGCTTCCTGATCGACCCGGGCAGCTGGCACGAACGTCCGAGATCGTGGCCAGTCAAAATGCCAACGTGGTGGAGGTCCTTCACACTCGCCACGGCACTGGGCTGCAAATTAGTCAGGTCGAACTAGAGCTTCATATCGAAACCAGAGGACCTGAGCACGCGCAGGCAGTGCTGCAAGCCTTGCGCGATGAAGGTTACGAACCGCGGTTAGATTTCTAGGGAATAAAGGTTTCGACGTCGAGAATTTCGACAGCGATTTCTGCCCCATTGGGAGCTGTGTAGGTGCCACTGGCGCCCACGGCAAGACCCATGATGGCTTGTCCCAGGGGGCTTTGTTCGGAGTACACGTCTAACTCAGTGTCACCAGCGAGTTCCCGTGAACCCAGAAGAAACTTTTCTTGGTCTCCGTGGATGTGGGCCGTGACGACTGTGCCGGGTTCGACCACTCCAGAACTTGCAGGAATCTCGCCCACCACAGCGTGCTTGAGCATGGTCGTCAGGGTGCGAATCCGGTCTTCCATTTTGGCTTGTTCCTCTTTGGCGGCGTGATACCCGCCGTTTTCTTTGAGGTCGCCTTCTTCGCGGGCCAGTTCAATCTTGCGAGAAATATCCTTGCGTCCTGTGGTGGTCAGCTCTTCGAGCTCCAGAGCAAGACGGTCATAGGCTTCCTGGGTCAGCCAGACAACGCTCTCGGAATCTTTCGCAGCCATGGTCGCTCCTTGATAAGGAAAACCGGCCACCCACAGGGCCGGTTCGTGTTCCCAAAGGCTAGGGCAACCAGCACTCGTAGAGCAACCCGGTCACCGCTGGTTCACTGGTACGAAGAGTGGTGTCAAAGACTCTGGTCCAGGTGTCCTCGGGGGGAATCTCGACAATCTTCCACCCCACAATGCCAAAGGAAGCGTTCAGCGCCTGGATGGCACAGGTAACACTGGTTTCTGGAGCGGTCGTGATTTCATAGCGCACCACCACAGTGGTTTCATCCACAATGGTGTGCCCGACGTCTCGGTATTGCACTTGGGAGGGGGCTTCAAGAACGCCACCCCACCACAGCCACGCACCGATGACAAGGGCTGCGGCAATGGCGGCAGAGATGCCAATGCCACGTTGGCTCAGTCGCGAGGACGCCGTGCGCCCGTAGCGCCTGGCAAGGGTATCGGCCTGGGCAGCGTCACGATCGACGGAAGGGGAGTCCGTAGAGTCTTTCGTGGGCATTATGGAGGCTTCTCTCGCTACGCTATCTACAGCGTAGCTTGCCTGTGTGTGAGCAAAGGGAGAGGTGTCACTGTGTGGTTAGCCAGTCTTGTGCCATTCGCCGTTGATCCACTGATTCCAGCGATTGAGGTGGATCCCAACTCGGTCACCCCTGGGGCCATCGGGTTTGTGGTGACGTTTGCGATTGCAGCAGCAGTCGTGGGACTAATTTTTGACATGGTGCGCCGCGTGCGCAGAGTGCGCTACCGCAGCGAAATCAACGAGAAGCTGGATGCCGAAGCTAACCCACCAGTGGGGGATTAAGAGCAATCAGGAGCACCGCGCTCCAGTGGCACACAAAAGCCACCACCGTCAGTGCGTGAAAGATTTCGTGAAACCCAAAAGTGGTGGGAGCCGGGTTGGGTCGCTTTGTGGCATACACGATGGCACCTAACGAGTAGGCCAAGCCTCCGGCAATAACTAACACCATCATCGCGACGTTGGCTCGAAAGAGGTCGCCCATATACATCACAGCGCCCCAGCCCAACCCCAGATACAACATCACATAGAGCCAACGGGGAGCACCAATCCACAACACTCGAAAGCCAATACCCAAGAGTGTTCCCACCCAAATGACGATAAGCAAGCGCAACGCTTTGTCGCTGGGCAGTGCCAACACTGCAATGGGAGTGTAGGTTCCGGCAATCAAGAGAAAAATGTTGGCGTGGTCGAGGCGCTTGAGCAGTACTTTATTTTTCGGACTCCAATTAAAGCGGTGGTAGGTCCCAGAGACACCAAACATCAACACCGAGGTGGTGACAAATATGGCGCTGGACACGGTCGCCGCAACGCCCTGTGCCACCACAATCAACACAATGCCGGCAGCTAAGGCCAGCGGCAGGGTGCCGAGGTGGAGCCAGCCTCGCCAGGATGGCTTGTGCGCTGACGGTTGGTGGTCAAGAGCATCAGCCATCAAGGGCAGTTCCAGAGAACCCTGCGGGGCGTGGGGAGAGGACATGGCTTCACTCTAGGGTTTGAGGCAAGGAAGAGGGGATGTTTTTGTAGGAAACCTCCACTAGGCCCAAGTAGTACTACCTTTGTTCTGTGCGGTGGATCAAATGGCTCCTAGGCGAAGGTCTCCTTTATCGTCTCTATCGCAGGCGCATCCTCAAAGAACTGGATGGCCTCGCCAAACCTCACCATGTGGCCATGATTCTGGATGGCAATCGTCGTTGGGCTAAAGCGCGGGCTTTGGAATCAAGTTCCCACGGCCATCGCGCTGGGGCTGACAAGATTCATGAGTTTCTCACCTGGTGTGAAGAACAGGGTGTGGAGGTGGTGACCCTGTATCTACTCTCGTCGGATAATCTCACCGGGCGCGATTCGCAGGAACTCGATGACCTCGCCGAAATAATTGAGGGACTGGCTAACCAGCTGTCTCGTTTTTCTAATTGGCGAGTCAAACACGTCGGTCAAGCCGGTGCTCTTCCGTCCCATCTGCAGCACACTCTCGAAGCCGCTGAACAACGCAGCTCCCAGAATTCGGGACTCCACATCAATTTGGCAGTCGGATATGGCGGTCGTGCAGAAATTACTGGTGCCGTTCGCCGACTGGTGGAATCTCATCAGCACGCCGGCGGCTCGCTAGATGAGCTGCCTGAGAACATCAGTGTTCAGGCCATCGCGGATCATTTAGACACCGTCGGGCAGCCCGATCCTGACCTTGTGATCAGGACCTCTGGCGAGCAGCGCTTGAGTGACTTCATGTTGTGGCAAAGCGCTCACAGCGAGTTTTACTTTGTGGAAGCCCTCGGGCCCGACCTGCGAGAGATTGACTTTTTGCGAGCTCTGCGTGATTTTGGCACCCGCCAGCGCCGCTATGGCCAGTAGAGAAATCTGAGAGTTCACTTTCTCGCCATCTCTAAGGCGTGTCATTGGCCAGCGCACCAGGTGAGCTGACGTAGTTTCATAACTACCCCCTTCGCCTCTTATGTAGGAGCTTTTGTGGAAAAAACCGCTTCTCCCTCTTCGACCAAAACCACAGCACGTAGGAAGAAAACGGGGGAGCGGACGTTCGTCCTCGACACCTCGGTGTTATTGAGTGACCCGGGTGCTATTTTTCGATTCTCTGAGCACCAAGTGGTCCTACCCGTCGTGGTGATCTCGGAACTGGAGAAAAAGCGTCACGATCCCGAAATCGGATATTTTGCCCGACAGGCACTGCGCAACCTCGATGATTTGCGTCACCACCACGAGCGCTTGGATTTCCCTATTGCTGTGGGAGAGGGAGGGTCGCTTCGCGTTGAACTCAACCACTCCAACCAATCGGTCCTGCCCAGTGGGCTCCAGCTGGGCGATAACGATTCGCGCATCCTGGCAGTAGCGTCGAACCTGGCCCATGACGGGCTTGCCGTCACCGTGGTGTCTAAAGACCTGCCCATGAGAGTGAAGGCTGCTTCCATTGGCCTCACCGCCGAGGAATACCGAGCAGAATTAGCTCCTGATTCCGGCTGGATGGGAATCTCCGAAGTGCGCATGAGTGCCGAGGAGATGCAAAAGCTCTATGACGAAGAAATCATAAAGACCGCTGTGGCGGATGATTTACCGACGAACACCTCGCTGGTGATTTCCTCAGATCGGGGATCAGCTCTGGGCCGGGTGACCAGTCCCGGAACAGTGTCGGTGGTGCGCGGTGACCGGGACCTTTTTGGTCTCAGTGGACGCTCTGCGGAACAACGCCTCGCCATTGACCTATTGCTCGATCAAAGTATTGGCATCGTGTCCCTGGGTGGTCGCGCCGGAACCGGTAAATCAGCTCTTGCGCTGTGTGCCGGTCTCGAAGCAGTGCTGGAGAAGCAACTTCATCGCAAAATCATGGTGTTTCGCCCGCTCTATGCGGTGGGTGGGCAAGACCTGGGCTACCTTCCCGGAGATGCCAGCGAAAAGATGAACCCCTGGGCCGAAGCCACCTTTGACACGCTATCTTCCGTGGTGTCCCACAACGTGGTCGAAGAAGTGATGGATCGTGGCCTCCTCGAGGTTCTCCCGCTCACACATATTCGAGGCCGTTCCCTCCACGACGCTTTTGTGATCGTGGATGAGGCGCAATCTCTTGAACGCAATGTCTTGTTGACGATGCTCTCTCGTATCGGGCAAAACTCCCGTGTGGTGCTCACCCATGACGTGGCGCAAAGAGACAACCTCCGAGTTGGTCGACACGACGGTGTTGCTAGCGTGATTGAAGCGCTTAAGGGCCAGTCCCTGTTTGCTCACATCACCTTGACACGATCAGAGCGCAGCGCGATTGCTGCCTTAGTTACTGATTTGTTGGAAGAGGGCAGCCAGGTCGCCTAAAGACCAGGGGATGTCATTTTCAAGACATCCAAGGCGGCATCGAGGTCTTCGAGAGTAATCTCACCGCGCTCGACGAAGCCCAACTCAATGACTGATTCCCGCACCGTTTTTTGGTGCTCCACGGCGTGCTTTGCCACTGTGGCGGCTGATTCGTAGCCGATCACGCGATTGAGTGGAGTAACAATGGCGGGAGAAGATTCTGCCAAAGCACGCGCGTGGTCAGCCCGAGCCTCGAGGCCCACCACGGTCTTATCGGCCAAGACCCTGGTGGAATTCGCAAGGAGTCGAATGGATTCCAAGAGTGAAGTGCCCATCACGGGGATGGACACGTTGAGCTCGAAGTTTCCACTAGCTCCAGCCCAGGCAATGGTCTGGTCATTTCCGATAACCCGTGCGCAGACCATCAAGACTGCTTCGGGGATTACGGGGTTGACCTTGCCGGGCATGATCGAGCTTCCGGGCTGGAGGTCAGGAATATGAATTTCTGCCAGACCCGCATTGGGACCCGAGCCCATCCATCGAATGTCATTGCAGATCTTGGTCAGCGACACCGCAATAATCCGCAGCGCTCCCGAGGCCTCGACGAGGCCATCTCGGGCTCCTTGAGCTTCAAAGTGATCTTCGGCTTCGGTAATGGGCAATGAGGTGGACTGAGCCAAGACCTCAATGACTTTGGCGGAAAACCCCAGCGGGGTGTTGATTCCGGTGCCGGTGGCCGTTCCGCCCAGTGGCACTTCGGCAACCCGAGGGATAGCGGCGTTGACTCGGTCGATACCGAGGCGAATCTGGCGAGCAAAACCCGCAAATTCTTGACCCAGGGTGACCGGGGTGGCATCCATGAGGTGGGTGCGGCCCGCCTTGACCATGGTCTTCCACGCGCTGGCTTTTTCCTCGAGTGCGCCGGCTAAGTGCTCTAGGGCGGGGATGAGTGAGGTGATCAGGGCCTGGGTCACTGCGAGGTGAACAGAGGTGGGGAAGACATCATTCGAGGACTGTGAAGCGTTCACGTGGTCATTGGGGTGAATGTCGTGGCCTGCGTGAGTGGTGGCCAGGGTCGCCAACACCTCGTTCATGTTCATGTTGGAACTCGTGCCCGAACCGGTTTGGTAGGTGTCCACGGGGAATTGATCGTGGTGCTCACCAGCGATGATGGTGTCCGCCGCGGCGACGATCGAGCGAGAGGTTGTGGCGTCAATGATGCCCAGTTCGTGATTGACTAGGGCAGCGGCACGTTTGATGTGAGCCAGTGCCACAATCTGAGCAGCTTCTAGGCCTCGACCAGAGATAGGGAAGTTGTCCACCGCGCGCTGCGTTTGTGCGCGGTAGAGGGCGTGTGCGGGAACCCGCACTTCCCCCATGGTGTCGTGTTCGATGCGGAATTCGTTCTCTGCGCTCATGACAAGGTCCTTAACTTTCCCGATGACTCTAGTGTGCTTAGTCGCTCTCGACGGAGCCGATAATGACATCCGGGGTGACGCGGCCTTCGTCGAGGGTGTAATTCGCTCCGACTAAAGCCAGCTTACCCTCGGCGACGGCAACGCTAATAAGTTCACTGCCCGCGAGAAGACTCGACACGGTGTCACGAAGGTGTTCGCGACCGATCACACTGGCATCGAGTTCTTGGCCGCGCTTTTTCCCCTCGGCAAGGCGCACGCGCGTCACCGCGGGCTCAATGGATTCGATCATGGAATGAATATGAGGAGGCAGGGGCGGCGCATCCTCATGGTCTTGTTCTATCGCTACCCGCACGGCACCACAGTCATCGTGGGAAAGAACAATAATCAACGCCACACCCAAGGTGGCGACCGCGTATTCCAGCGAACCAATCACAGAGGAGGACATCACTTGCCCAGCGTTTCTGACCACAAAAAGATCGCCCAGGCCACAATCGAAGATGATTTCTGCCGAGAGCCGTGAATCAGCGCACCCAAACAGTGCCGCTTGGGGAGTTTGGGCTATCGCTATTTCTGCGCGTCGCTCCACATCCTGCCGGGGGTGCATCGGGGTACCAGCAATGAAGTGGTCATTGCCACTTTTCATCAGCTCCCAGGCTTGAGTCGGGGACAATACGGGGGCACTCATGAGTCGTCTCTGCGTAACTGGTAGGACACTTCGTTGGCAACATCACTCACTGCGCGCTGGCTAGTCCCACCGACGATGATCGTGGAATCATCCCACACCACCATCACGACGTAGGCATTGTTACTCTCGGGATCGCTCTCGCGCCGATCGTATTCTTCCCAGACCACGGAGGGATAACCGTCATAACCAAAACTGATGTCGCCCGTAGAGGGAGCGCGGTCAGTGCGCAACGCCACCCACGACGCATCAGCACTAAATCCTTGATCGAGAAAAACGTAGCTCGATTCAGGGCCGAGCAGCCCCAGGGACCAGGTCACCAATGCCCCAGGCTCTTGGGAGATTCCAGCCCGATTGGCACTCCACTGCTCCGAGAGTTGGGGAACAACGGCCGTGCCCGGAAGCTCATCCGAGATTTCCGCCGCCACGCTGTGGTAATCGACAGATTCCACCAGGGTGTTATCGGGGCGCACCACGACGATGATCAGCAGCGCAACGATTCCCAGCGAGGTCAGCAACGACCACACGAGATTTCTGGTGGTTTGGCGCGCGCGACGCTCAGCGCGAGCTTTCGTCACTCGATCATGTTTTTCGGCAGGGGTTTCAGGGCGACCTAACCCGGCTACTTCACGCGGTTCTTGAGATGCCACGGGTTATTCTTCGCGCTCTTTCTTGGCGGCGTCCAGGCGTGCTTTTGCGCCCTCAAGCCATTCTTCGCATCGCTTCGCCAACGCTTCGCCACGCTCCCAGAGCGTGATGGACTCTTCGAGGGTGGTTCCACCGGTCTCTAATGCGGTGACGATCTCGACTAATTGATCCCGGGCTTGCTCGTAGCTCAACTGCGCCACATCTGCCAGGGGATCTTTATCGGTGCTCACGCTATGGAGTCTAGTAAAGGCTTGAGGGGGCTAATCAACGTGGGTATCGATGGTCCCATCACGAACCACCAAGGCGAGGGCATCCCCGGGGCTGACATCCCCTACGGCCGTGACGACGGTGCCATTGGCTAGTCGGGCGATGGCGTATCCGCGATCGAGAGTTTTCTGGGGCGACAGACCTCGCAGTGACGTGCTCAAGGTGCCAATCTCAGAAGCATTGCGCTCTAGTTGGCGACTTGAGAGCTCATCACCTCTAGCCACCTGGAACATGATCTCTTGTGCTCGAAGATCAACCATGCTCTGTGGGTCGGCAAGACTTGGCCTGGATTTCACCGCCGAGAGGCGCTCTGCCTCGTAATCCAGGATTCCCAGCAGCCGATTATCCAACCTGGAGCGAGCCTGAGCGATGATGCTGCGTTCATTCTCCACATCAGGAACCACCCGCTTGGCCGCATCGGTGGGCGTGGAAGCCCTGAGATCGGCGACGTCATCGAGCAGCGGGCGGTCAGCTTCGTGTCCAATCGCGCTGACCAGTGGGGTCGCAAGCGCTGCTGCGGCACGAACCAGAGCCTCATCACTAAAGGGCAGCAGGTGCAAGAAGTCTCCACCGCCTCGGGCCACGATAATGACGTCGACCTGCGGGTCTTGATCAAGGATTTCCATGGCCTTGATGACCTCTGGTACACAGCGATCGCCCTGCACTGCGGCGTATTCGATGCGAAAGGACACGTCAGGCCAGCGCAGCGTGGCGTTGGTGATGACGTCCTTTTCCGCATCCGAGTCTTTCCCCGTGACAAGGCCAATGGTTCCTGGGAGAAAAGGCAGGCGGATTTTGCGCTCGGGAGCAAAGAGACCCTCGGCGCTCAGGGTGGCGCGCAGTTTCTCCAGTTTCTCGAGGATTTCCCCGAGACCTGTGTGGCGCATCTGAAGCACGTTCATACTCAGTGTGCCGCCCTTGGCCCACCAGCTTGGCTTTACCTGGGCTATGACACGGTCTCCTCGAGAAATGCCCTCGGGGATGTTTTCTTGCGAGCGGCGCCAAATCGTGATGCCCACAGAAGTATCGGATTCCAAGTCGGTGAGCTTGCCGTAGATGTTTCCCGCCGATTGGCTCCACTGGGTTACTTCAGCCTCAATCCATACTGCGCCTAAGCGGTCGATGTACCCGCCTAGCAGCTCAGAAAGGCGTCGCAGAGGCCACGGGGCCTCCGGAGAGGAATCATTGGTCGAAGACGTCATCACCCCCAGGCTAGAACACTCAGCCTGTTTGCGGAATGAGCCCCATACACTGGAGCCCGTGAGTATTAGTAATGGCAGCGGTGGAACACTCTTGGAAACCCCGCTGATTCCCCAACGGGCAGAAAAACTTCGTCCCGTTTCCACTTCCGGTTCCAAAAAGATTTTGCTGGCAGCCCCCCGCGGTTACTGTGCTGGAGTCGACCGTGCGGTGATTGCGGTGGAAAAAGCCCTCGAGCGTTTTGGTGCGCCGGTGTATGTGCGCAAGCAAATTGTTCACAACATTCACGTGGTTCGTGAGCTCGAAGCCCGCGGCGTGATTTTTGTGGACGAGGTTGCCGATGTTCCCCCGGGATCCAACATTGTCTTTTCTGCTCACGGTGTTTCACCCGCTGTTGTCCAACAGGCAGAGGATCGGGAGCTCAACGCCATCGATGCAACCTGCCCGTTAGTGACCAAGGTTCATCGGGAAGCCGTGCGTTTTTCGGGCCAGGATTACCACATCCTCCTAATCGGCCATGAAGGCCATGAAGAGGTAGAAGGAACGATGGGTCACGCTCCGGAGAACACCACTCTGGTCAACGACCCGGAGGAAGCCTCTCGTATTGAACCCCCCGAGACGGAAAACCTGATTTGGCTTTCCCAAACCACACTGAGTGTGGATGAAACGATGGAAACTGTTCGTCGTCTTCGTGAGCGCTTTCCACACCTTCAAGATCCCCCCAGTGACGACATTTGCTACGCCACCCAAAACCGGCAAGTGGCGATCAAAAAGATTGCGCCCGAATGCGACCTTGTCATCGTGGTGGGTTCCCCTAATTCGTCGAACTCTGTGCGCTTAGTGGAAGTGGCACTCGAATACGGAGCAAAAGCCTCCTACCGGGTCGACTACGCCAGTGAAATTGAGCAAGCCTGGCTCGAGGGTGTGGAAACTATCGGGGTGACTTCAGGTGCTTCGGTACCCGAAGTTCTCGTCGATCACGCTTTGGCTGATCTGTCCGATGCGGGATTTACGGTCGTCGAAGAAGTACGCACGGCCGAGGAAGACCTTCAGTTCTCCCTGCCCAAAGAGCTCCGCAAAGACGCCAGTGGCGTGGTGGACCCTTCCACTATTGGTGGGCGCAACAGGACCTAGGCTCTCAGCCTTTCCGCTTCCTAGATCTTGTGACCAGCGGAGCCCAGTTGGCGGGTCGCTTCCACCACACGTGCCGCCATCGAGTTTTCGGCGACTTTGCCCCAGGCGCGGGGATCATAAGTTTTCTTGTTGCCGACTTCGCCGTCGATGCGTAACACTCCGTCGTAGTTGCTGAACATGTGACCTGCAACACCGCGGGTGTAGGCATACTGCGTGTCGGTATCGATGTTCATTTTGATGACCCCATTCGCCACCGCTTCGGCTATTTCGGCATCGGAGCTTCCCGAACCGCCATGGAACACGAGGTCCAAAGGCTTCTCACCGGTTCCGTATTTGGCGGCTAAGCCCTGTTGGATCTCAGCCAACAGTTCAGGGCGCAAACTGACGTTACCTGGCTTGTAAAAACCATGGACGTTGCCAAAGGTGAGAGCCGCCATGTAACGACCTTGATCGCCCAGGCCCAGTGCTTCCACCGTTGCAATGGCGTCATCGAGAGTGGTGTACAAACTGTCATTGATGTCGTGGCTGACACCATCTTCTTCCCCACCCACGACGCCGATTTCCACCTCAAGAATTGAGTGAATGGCCTTCATTCGGGGCAGCAGGTCGGAGGCGATTTCCAGGTTTTCCTTCAAGCTCACTGCCGAGCCATCCCACATGTGGGATTGAAAAATGGGGTTGCCACCGGCTTTGACTGCCTCTTCGCTGGCAGCAATGAGGGGCAGCACAAACCCATCCAGGGCGTCTTTGGGGCAGTGGTCGGTGTGCAAGGCCACAGTCACGGGGTAGTTTTTTGCGACCTCTGTGGCGTAGGCGGCAAAGGCAAGGGCGCCTGAGGCTCGGGCTTTGACGCTTTGTCCGGCAAAAAAGTCTGCTCCACCGGTGCTGACCTGGATGATGCCATCGGATTCTGCTTCGCTCAGTCCCTGGAGGACCGCATTGATCGTGGACGACGACGACACGTTAATCGCGGGAAAGGCAAAGCCCTTCGCTTTTGCTCCATCGAGCATCTGTGCATAGTGATCCGGTGTTGCGACAGGCATGGGCACTCCAGTGGTGAGGTTGTCAGTGAGGTTTTAAGACTATCTGCCCCAGAAGGCCCAGGGTACGGAGGCGACTAGACTGAGATCACAAATGCTCCCAAGTGCGCAAAGGGTATGTCATGACCGAGGTTGAGCACGCAGAACTCTTCGAACATCCCGATCGAAATCTTGCGATGGATTTGGTGCGGGCCACTGAGGCTGCCGCCATCAGGGCGACACCGTGGATCGGGCGAGGCGATAAGAATGCCGCCGACGGTGCTGCGGTCGATGCCATGCGCAAATTTCTCTCTACGGTCAACTTCCAGGGGTTGGTGGTTATCGGCGAAGGGGAGAAAGATGACGCCCCCATGCTCTTCAACGGCGAAATTGTGGGAACCGGTAGTGGCCCACAGTGCGATATCGCTGTCGACCCCATTGATGGCACCTCGCTGGCGGCAGCGGGACGCTCGCACGCCATTTCGATGATTGCGGTGGCGGACCGGGGAAGCATGCTGGATGCTTCCAGTGTTTTTTATATGAGAAAAATGGTGACGTCTCATGAGGGCATCGGCGTGGTGGATATCAATCGCCCCATTGCTCAGAACATCCAGGCCTTAGCCAAAGCCAAAGGCAAATCGGTGGAAGACATTCGTATTGCTGTGCTTGATCGACCTCGACACACGGAACTCATTGCCGAAATTCGCGCAGCGGGCGCGGGCACCCGGTTGATTCTGGATGGAGATGTGGCTGCTGGAATCAATGCAGCCCGGCACGATACGCGCATTGATATGTGTGTGGGTATTGGCGGAAGCCCCGAAGGTGTCGCCACAGCGTGTGCGGTGAAAGCCTTGGGCGGCTTTATGCAGGGCATTCTTCACCCGATGTCTGATGAGGAAAAACAACGTGGTCTGGACGCGGGTCTGGATTTCGACACGGTCTATGACCTCAATGGTTTGGTCGCCAGCGATAACACCTTCTTCGTTGCTACCGGTGTGACCGATGGTGAGCTGGTGCGCGGTGTGAGGCGAGCAGGACCCATGATTTCCACCGAGAGTGTGGTGTTGCGGGCTCGCTCAGGAACTTTGCGCCGGATATCGGCAGACCACCAAGCAAGTAAGTGGCTCGAGCACGCCTAACTAGTCTTTTTTCTTATCGATCGCTGCTGGATTTTCGGTCAGTTCCGGCGCGCTGAGCTCTCGAGGCATGGATTCGATTCCCTCGAGCTCATCGGGCACATCAGCCCCTGAGCCCAATTCGGATAGTTTGCGAGCACTGGGGAACACGCGGGATTCCAGGGAGCCCACAAAAGCGTTGTACCCCTTGACGGTGCTGGTGATGGAGCGACCCAGGGTGTCGAGGTGCTTCGACATTGCCCCGAGACGTTGGAGAAGTTCCTTGCCCACATCAAACAACTTGGCGGCGTCTTCGGTGAGGACATCTTGTTGCCACGAAAACGCGACCGTTTTGAGCACAGACCACAGCGTCACCGGCGAGGCCAAGGCCACCTTTTTCCCAAAGGCGTAGTCCATCAACGAGGGGTCGGCTTCAATCGCACTGGATATCAAGGCTTCGCTGGGGATGAAGCAAATCACCAGTTCCGGCGAGGCAGCTAAGCCATCCCAGTACGACTTCTTTCCCAGGGCATCGATGTGGGAGCGCACTGCGGCGACGTGTTTTTTCAGCAGAGTCTCGCGCCTTGCTGCTTCCTCCCCGGTGGCGGTGAAAGGAATTTGGCTGGCTTCTAAATAGGCGGTGAAAGGAACTTTGGCATCGACCGCGATGTTTTTGCCTCCGGGAAGGTGGATGACCATGTCTGGCTTGCCCAGACCCGAATCCGAGGTGACCTGAGATTGAACATCAAAGTCGACGCGTTCGATCAGACCCGCAGCTTCCACCACGCGACGTAATTGAACCTCTCCCCACACGCCCCGAACGCTATTGGATCGAAGTGCAGAAGCGAGTTGCTCCGCAGTGCCTCGGAGTAATTCATCACTGGCCACCGCAGCGCGCAACTGCTGCGAGATTTGACCGTGTTGTTCATTGCGCTGCTTTTCCAGTTCTTGCACTGTGCGCTGCATGTCACTCAGGCGCTCGGAGACGGGGGCTAATGCTTGAAGGACTTTGTTTTCCGCTTCGTTGGATAAACGCAGATCGTTGTATTGCTGCTGAACAAGATCCAGTTGGGCCCTCAGTGCCAGCGGATCTTCGCCCGCGGCTTTGCCAATAGTGCGGGACTTGAGCGCGTAGCCCAGCGCGACACCGGCGGCGAGGGCACATACAACAGCGACGAGAAGCGTGATCAATGCTGAATCCATCTTCACAGTCTGCCATTCACCCCTGACGAGTGGGGCAGTCACGGCGCAGCCCCAGGGGAGCCTGCAGTAGGGTTGCTTTCCGTGGCTCTCACTATTGGAATCGTCGGTCTGCCCAACGTGGGCAAGTCCACCCTGTTCAACGCGTTGACCAAAAACAATGTTTTGGCCGCAAATTATCCCTTCGCCACGATTGAGCCCAACGTCGGTGTGGTGAATCTGCCCGATGAGCGACTCGTGAAGTTGGCTGAGATTTTTGGTAGCGAGCGAATTCTGCCCGCGACCGTGTCCTTTGTCGATATCGCCGGTATCGTCCGCGGAGCCAGCGAGGGCGAAGGGCTGGGCAACCAATTCCTGTCCAACATTCGCGAAGCCGATGCCATTGCTCAGGTAGTGCGGGTATTTGATGACCCCGACGTGGTCCATGTTGATGGTGGGGTCGACCCAGCTGCTGATATGGAAACGATCAACACCGAGCTCATTTTGGCGGACATGCAAACGCTCGACAAAGCGATGACCCGATACGAAAAAGAGGTCAAGGGTAAGAAACTGGACCCCAGTGTGCTGGCTGCCGCTGAAGAAGCGCGAGCCATTCTCGATAGCGGAAAAACGCTCTTTCAAGCCGCCTTTGATGCTTCCTCGCTCAGTGAACTGGGATTACTCACCGCCAAGCCCTTCCTCTACGTGTTCAACGTCGATGAAGCAACGCTGGGTGACGCTGCTAAGCAAGCAGCGCTGGCGGCTCTAGTCGCGCCGGCGAAGGCCGTGTTCCTCGATGCCAAGGTGGAGAGCGAACTTATCGATCTCGATAACGCAGAAGCCCAGGAGCTTCTCGCTTCGATGGGTCAGGAAGAAAGCGGCCTGGATCAACTAGCCCATATCGGTTTTGACACCCTGGGGCTTCAGACCTATCTCACGGCTGGTCCGAAAGAAACGAGAGCCTGGACGATTCGTCGCGGCTGGAAAGCACCGCAAGCTGCGGGGGTAATCCACACTGATTTCGAAAAAGGATTCATCAAAGCAGAAGTGACTTCGTTTGATGATTTGGTGGCTGCTGGTTCTCTCGCTGAGGCGCGACAGGCCGGCAAAGCCCGGATTGAAGGCAAGGATTACGTCATGAAAGACGGCGACGTGGTGGAGTTCCGCTTTAGTTCCTAAGTGCCCAACCTGGGAAAAAGCCTCCTCAGCTTGTTGTTTTTCCACCTCGGTGGTTTTCTGTAGCTATGCCGCTGCTACCGATGTTTCCCCTGGGGTCTGTTTTGTTCCCCGCCATGCCGTTGGCTCTGCGGGTTTTCGAAGAGCGCTACCTGAAAATGATGGGCGCAGTTCTCGATAACCAACCCTCCGAGTTTGGTGTTGTGCTCATTGAGCGTGGTCTGGAAGTGGGTGGGGGAGACCAGCGCTTTGACATCGGCACGACGGCACGAGTGCTCCAAATTGAGGCCCCCGATGGCCCCCTTGAGGTTGTGGCCAGGGGGGAGCGACGGTTTCGAGTCATCCAGTGGGTAGCGGAGGAACCTTATCCTCAAGCCGACATCGAGTACCTCGAGGATTTTGAGTCAGCAAAGGTGGACACCACTTCCTTGGATTTGGCCGAATCGACCGTCCGCGGTGCCCTGGAATACCTCGCCACTCTTGACCTCTCGATTCCGTGGCCGACCGATATTGAATTTTCTGAGGACTCGATAGAAAAAGCCTGGCAATTGGCGGGTATTTCACCCTTAGGGACTCTGGATCACCAGGATCTCCTGGCGGCGCCGGAGGTGAGTTGGCTGCTGTCTCACACGATAGAGACGGTCAGTGAAGCATTGATCACGTTTCGTGTCGCCAACGATTTGCCCAACGACGAGGACTAGTTCCCGAGTGGAACAGGGGTGAAACAGTTCCACTAAGTTCCGTTACCGAAAAGAAACCCACAAAAGTGGAACCGGTTGCGAAGAATTGTTAGTGTGGCAGTGCCCACATCGCAGTGTGCTGTGGTGCGGGCATCCACATTCGACAAATCAAGGAGTACCCATGAGGCACTTTGTACGTCGCCGCTCCATGCTCGGTGTTGCCACGCTTTCTGTGGCCGCTTTGGCATTGGCTGGCTGTGCTGCCGACGCAGGTAGCGAAGAAGCAACGACTGACTCGGGTTCAACGGACACCGAGTCCGCAGTAGCTGCAGGCTGTGAAGCCTACGCAGACTACATGGGCAACGAGGGTGAAACTGTAGAGATCTACACCACCATCATCGAGCCCGAATCCACACTCTTCCAGGAGTCCTTCGTGGACTTCGAAGACTGCACCGGAATCACCATCGAGTGGAACGGTGACCAGGCATTCGAAGAGCAGATCGCCGTTCGTGTTGAGGGTGGAACTGCCCCCGACCTCGCGATTTTCCCTCAGCCCGGACTCTTGAAGTCCTTCGCTGCTGATTTGGTTGCTGCCCCCGCGGCAGTTTCTTCCTCGGTGGACACAAACTACACCGCTGACTGGAAGACCTACGGCACCGTCGATGGCACCTTCTACGCCGCACCTCTTGGTGCGAACGTGAAGTCCTTCGTCTGGTATTCGCCCAAGGTATTCGCAGAAAACGGCTGGGCTATCCCCACCACATGGGGCGACATGCTGACCTTGTCTGACGAAATTGCTGCGAGCGATTTCGCTGGAAACGCATGGTGTGCAGGTATCGAATCTGGTGCAGCCACTGGTTGGGCAGCAACAGACTGGATGGAAGACTTGATGCTTCGTTTCCAGGATGCAGCTACCTATGACGCATGGGTTGACCACTCGATGGCCTTCAACGACCCCAAGGTCTTGGAAGTTATCGGTGAAGCCGGCAAGATCCTAAAGAACGCTGACTACGTCGGCAACGTTTCGGCGATTGCTACGACCAGCTTCTCTGAGGGTGGCTCCGGTGTTGTGGATGGCTCCTGTGCCATGCACCGCCAGGCATCCTTCCTCGGTGGAATCCTCGTGGGTGACTACGGCGCAACTGTTGTAGGACCTGATGAGACCGATGTTGAGGGTGGAATTTCTACCTTCTACTTCCCCGGTGTCAGCGCTGACCAGACTCCTGCCCTCGGTGGTGGAGAGTTCGTTGGTGCCTTCAGCGACGCTCCTGCGGTTGCAGCTGTGCAGCACTACTTGACCACTCCTGAGTGGAACAACAAGAAGGCTGCTCTGGGTGGATGGTTCTCCGCGAACCTCGGCCTGGACACCGCTAACGTGGCCGACCCGGTTAACGCCGTGGCCGTGGAAATCCTCCAGAACGCCACCACCTTCCGCTTCGACGCATCCGACGTGATGCCCGGTGAAGTGGGTGCTGGTTCCTTCTGGACCGAAATGACCGCGTGGATTGCCGAAGATAAGGCAGACCAGGCAGTTCTCGATGCAATTGAGGCAACCTGGCCCGCTAGCTAGGTAATCTCACAGCACGTAACATAGGTGGGGGAGGCGCTCCCAAGGAGCGAATCCCCCACCTTTGTTTGCCGCAACGACGCGGCGTTACATATGAAAGGGCGAGCGAATACATGCGCGGATCAACCTGGGACGTGATTGCCCCGAATCTGACCCTGCTCGTCATCTCACTTGTCGCCTTTGCCGCGGTGATTTACGCCCTGTTCCTGATTGGCTCCCGCGCTTCTGTTCGCTGGCAGGGATGGCTTCGATACGGCGTCTTTCTTGGCCCGGCACTCTTGCTCCTTGTCGTGGGGCTGATTTACCCAGCGCTGCGCACCATTTGGATGTCCTTCATGGACAAGCGCGCGGAAAACTTCATCGGCTTTGATAACTACATTTGGGCTTTCACCATTCCTGAAATTCAACTGGTGTTGCGCAACACCATCCTGTGGGTAGTTTTTGTTCCGCTGCTCTCTACGTTGATTGGTTTGGCGATTGCCTATATGACCGACCGGATGAAAAGCGCTTCAGTAGTGAAGTCCCTGGTCTTTATGCCCATGGCTATTTCTTTTGTGGGCGCCAGTGTTATCTGGAGCTTTGTCTATAACTTTGAACCCAACCCCAATGATCCAGAAATTGGTTTACTCAATGCCATAGCGCGCGTGGTGGGAGTAGAGCCCCGCAACTGGCTACTCGAACCACCCTGGAACACGTTCTTCCTCATCCTGGTGTTGGTCTGGATTCAAACCGGTTTTGCCATGGTCATTCTCTCGGCCGCTATGAAAAACATTCCTGACGAAGTTGTCGAAGCAGCAATGCTCGATGGTGCCAGCAACTGGCGCCGCTTCATTCGAGTCACCTTGCCCATGATTCGAGGCACCCTGGTCGTCGTGCTCACCACGATCACGATTGGAACCTTGAAGGTGTTCGACATTGTGCGGACCATGACCGGCGGTAACTTCCAGACCAACGTGATTGCCAATGAAATGTATGCCCAGTCCTTTAGGCAACTCAATTACGGCCAAGGTAGTGCTTTGGCCGTGATTTTGTTCGTCGGTGTCATTCCCATCATTTGGTACAACGTGCGACAACTGCGCTTGGAAAGGACGGAGCGATAATGGCAAACACGGCAAGCCTCCGACTCAGCCCGCTGCAAAAAAAGCGCGCCAAAGACATCTTTAGTTCCCCGATTGCCTCGGCTGCCGCAGTAATCATTGCGGTGTTGTGGACCATCCCAACTTTTGGGCTTCTGGTGTCCTCCATCAGGCCAGAACAAGACATCAACAATTCGGGATGGTGGACATTCTTTGTCAACCCCTCGGTCTCTTTTGCCAACTACGAGAAGGTGCTCTTCGTGGGAACCGGAGTGAACCCTCCGATGTTCCAATATTTCTTCAACTCGCTTGCCGTGACCATCCCGGCCGTTATTTTTCCCATTACGCTCGCGGTCTTTGCTGCTTATGCCCTGGCGTGGTTTGAGTTCAAAGGCCGCGACTTTATTTTCTTTTCCATCTTTGCTCTCCAGGTCGTTCCTCTCCAGCTGACCTTGGTTCCACTGCTGCAGCTTTTTGCTAAGGGGCTGGTCATTGGGGAGACCACCATCATTCCCGACCTAGGTATTACCGGGACCTATATCCCCATTTGGATTGCCCACACCATCTTTGGGTTGCCGCTGGCAATTTTCTTGCTCCACAATTTCTTGCGTCAGATTCCTCGCGAATTGGTGGAGGCAGCCCGAGTCGATGGAGCGAACTGGTTCACCATGTTCACCAAAATCGTGTTGCCCCTGAGCGTGCCCGCTATTGCGTCGTTCCTGATTTTCCAGTTCCTGTGGGTATGGAATGACCTGTTAGTGGGACTCACCTTCGGAGCGGGGTCCAAGTCGGTGGCGCCTATGACGGTGCGCTTGGCGGAGATGGTGGGAACCCGGGGCTCTGGGTGGGAAGTACTCACGGCGGGCGCCTTCATTTCGATTATCGTGCCCTTGATTGTGTTCTTCGCCCTGCAACGCTACTTCGTGCGAGGGCTCCTTGCCGGTTCGGTCAAGGGCTAGAACTCTTCCTTTGGCAGTACTTCCCAGGGCTGCCTAGGGAGCGCTCGAATACACCTCTCGCAGGAACAGAGCACTGTCTTTGAGGGTTCGTTCTTGGCTCTCGGCCTCCACGCGGATAATTCCAAAGCGCTTCGTCCAGCCCTCGGCCCACTCGAGATTGTCAAAGAGTGACCACGCGAAATAGCCCCGCAGATCGACTCCCTGCTCCAGTGCATCCAGTGCCGCCGAGATGTGTGAGGCGTAGTAGTCGATGCGGTTGTTGTCGTGAATGCCGTCCTCGCTCACTACGTCATCAAACGCGGCCCCGTTTTCTGTGACATAGAGCGGTATTCCGGGCAGACGTTGGGCGGTATCGACCAAGGTGGTCGTGAGGCTCTGGGCGTGAATTTCCCAGCCCATGGCAGTTCTTGGCGACCTGGGCACGAAGGACACGTTGCTCACGCCTGGATACACACTGGCGTCCTGGCCCACTATTTTTCCTGCGTCACGAGCTACCGAGGCCACCCGGGTGGGGGTGTAGTAGTTGATTCCGAGCCAGGAAATCGGCTCGGCAGCCATCGCCAGACCCTCGCTGGAGACAAAGGACCAATCCGTGATCGCGGAGGTCGCTTCCTGGATATCTTCGGGAATGCCCCGGCCAGCCAGTAGATCCAAAAACATTCTGTTTTGTAATCCATCGATGATTGATGCGGTGGGTTCAATGTCGTCATCTTCGGCAATGATGGTCGTGAGATTGAGCACCAGGCCGGGGTTGCGAACGCCTGCTGAGCGCAACGCTTGGATGCCGTGACCGCTAGCGACCATCAGGCGATAGAAGACCTCCAGGCTCGCCGCTGGATCGTGTTCGCCTGGTGCGTGAACTCCCGCGGCATAGCCCAAAAAGGCGGAGACCCAGGGTTCATTCAGTGTCGCTATGGTGTCCACGCGATCGGCAAAATGCTCACCGACCAGATGCGCGTAATCGGCAAACCATCGATGGCTATCCGGTGATAACCAGCCGCCTTTCTCCTGGAGCGCCGAGGGCAAATCCCAGTGATAGAGGGTGGCAAAGGGAGCAAGCCCTCGCTCTAGCGCGCCATCGACAATCCGGTCATAGACATCAAGCCCCGCAAGGGAAACCTTCCCCATTCCCTCGTGCATAACTCGGGGCCAGGAGAGCGAAAATCGGTAGGCGTTGGCACCGAGGCCTTGGATGAGGTCAAGGTCACCAGGGATGTTGTTGAGATGGTCACACGCGGGATCAGCAGCGGCGCCATCGAGGACTTTGCCAGGAGTCTCGGCAAAGTCATCCCAGATGCTGCGGCCGCGGCTCTGGCTGGAGCCTTCAATTTGCCAGGATGAGGTGGCTACGCCGAGTGTGAAATCGGCCGGGATTCGAGACGAAATTTCGTGCGCTTGGGTGACATCGATGCTCATAGCAAACAAGACTAGTCTCGGTGGGAAGGAGAGAAACAATGGCAGCAATTCAGGCATATACCGTGGTGAAAAAACTCGATCGCACCACCGAACTTCGGGATTACCCAGCGCACACTTTGATTAGTTGCGAAGTCGATGACAACTTAGAACAAGCAGGCTCTCGCGGCTTTGGACCGCTGGTGCGCTACATCTCGGGGGCGAATCAGGCTCGTCAGCAAATTGCGATGACCTCCCCGGTTCTCCATGCGCCCCAGACCGCCCGCCATCACGTGATCAGCTTTGTGTTGCCCGAGGGTATGGCCCCAGAAGATGCCCCGGTTCCCTCCGATGCTCGCGTCACTGTGGTGCAGGTGCCACCACGACAAGTGGCGGCTAGGCGCTTTAGCGGTGGGTGGCGGCAAAGCCAGGTGTTAGACAACGCGCAGGAGCTGACCAAGACCGTCGACAAAGCGGGATTAGTAGCCGTGGGTGAGGTGTTTTATGGTCGCTATGACCCACCCTGGAAACCAGGTTTTGCCCGTCGCAATGAAGCGCTGGTGGAAGTGGGCAGAGTCTAAACCTCTACTTCGGGTGTGGCGAGGAAACCTCTCGGTGCTCCCTGCTACTGTGGAGCCACAAACTTCATATTGGGCCCCACGCTGGGCGGGAGAGACATCAGAAACTGTGATGTCACCGAAGGAGCAAGCCTCCCCGCCAATCTCTCAGGTCACCCGTACCGTCTAGCGAGGCCACTCTGGAAAGCGGAATAATTCATCATTCCCGCCGACGGTGAAAGCGCTCTCGAGCGTGAAACTCTCAGGCCAATGACAGAGGGGGAGTCACAGCGTTTTGGCACGGTGACTCGGGGGACCTATGAGCGGCACACACACTCCACTGCATGCAGTGCATGTGGCGGCAGGAGCGACCTTTACTGATTTCGCGGGCTATGACATGCCCGTGCGCTACAGCTCAGACCTTGAAGAGCACCACAGCGTGCGCACTGCGGCGGGAATCTTTGATCTTTCCCACATGGCTGAAATCGATGTCAGTGGCCCTCAGGCTGCCCAGTTCCTGGACTATGCCCTGAGCAATCGTCTCTCGGCGATGGAGATGTTGCAGGCTAAGTATTCGCTTCTGCTGAGTCCCTCGGGTGGGGTAGTCGATGACCTGATTGTGTATCGATTTGGTGCAGAGCACTTCCTCATTGTGGCCAATGCGTCCAATCGCGAGGTCGCGTTTAGTGAACTACTCGCTCGAAGTGCTGATTTTGATGTCGAGGTGCGTGATGATTCTGATGCCTGGGCGTTGATTGCGGTGCAAGGCCCGATCTCTCGCGAAGTCATGATGGCTTCGTCGATAACCCCGGATTCTCCTCTTGAGGACTTGCGTTACTACCGATTCATCACCGGTGAATTCCAGGGTCAGCCCATTGCTATTGCCAGAACCGGCTATACCGGTGAAGACGGCTATGAAGTGTTTGTTCCTGCTGCTCACGCCAGCGAGGTGTGGGCGGATCTCGAAGCGGTGGGGATGCCTCTGGGTCTGGTGCGCTGCGGCCTTGCCTGTCGGGACACTCTGCGCTTAGAAGCGGGGATGCCGCTCTATGGTCACGAACTTGGTCTTGACCACTCCCCAGCCCAGGCTGGCCTGGCTCGAGCCGTTGATCACACCAAAGATGATTTTGTCGGCGCTGGGGTGACGCCGGTGGGTCCCACATCCTCTCGGGTGTTGGTGGGGCTTGTTGGCGAAGGTAAACGAGCTCCGAGAGCAGGATACGCCGTGCTCTCGAGCGAGGGTGAGCCCATCGGAGAAGTCACCTCCGGAGCGCTTTCGCCCACGCTGGGGTATCCCGTAGCGATGGCCTTTATCGATTCGGATCAGGCAACACCGGGTCATTCGCTCCTGGTCGATGTTCGCGGGTCTCATCTGAGCGTTAGTGTTCAAGAACTTCCGTTTTATTCTCGAAAGAAGGTTGCGTGATGAGTGCTGTACCCGAAAATCTCTCCTACACCGCAGAGCACGAGTGGCTCCTCATTGATGGCGATGTAGCCACGGTGGGCATCACTGAGTTCGCTGCTGATGCCCTGGGTGACATTGTCTATGTCGCCCTGCCTTCGGTGGGGGATTCGATCAAGCCAGGTGCCGTGGTTGGGGAAGTGGAATCGACGAAGTCTGTCGGAGAAATTTTCGCTCCCACTGCCGGTGAGGTGCTGGAGGCCAATCAGGTCGTCGTGGATGCTCCCGACACCGTCAACGCCGATCCCTATGGAAACGGCTGGCTGATCAAAATTCGCTTTAGTGAGCTCCCCGAGCTTTTAGACGCCACCGCCTACCAAGCCCTCATCCAGGAGTAACCATGACCGCTGCATTTTCCTCTCGACACATCGGAACGGACGACAACGCGCAAGCGTTGATGCTCAACCGCCTGGGTTTTCCCAGCCTCGATGCGTTGATGGATGCAGCAGTCCCTGGACATTTGCGAATGGCAGAAATCGCTGAATCAGCGATTCCTCCCGCAGCGAGTGAAGCCGAAGCGTTGGCTGAGTTGCGCGCCCTGGCACAGGCCAACACGGTGCACAGGTCTCTGATTGGCCAGGGCTATTACCCCAGCTACACACCGTCGGTCATCAAGCGCAACGTGCTAGAAAACCCCAGCTGGTATACCGCCTACACCCCGTATCAGCCAGAAATTTCTCAAGGTCGTCTCGAAGCCTTGCTTAATTTTCAAACGATGGTGGCGGACCTCACCGGCATGGCCACGGCTAACGCCTCCATGTTGGATGAATCGACCGCTGTGGCGGAGGCAATGTTGCTGGCCAGGCGGGCATCGGGTTCTCCCAGCAATGTGTTTCTCGTCGACCGCGATGCGTTTGCCCACACCAAAGCAGTGGTGGCCGGTCGGGCCGAACCTCTGGGTATTGAGATTGTGGAGACCGACTTCTCGGGCGATATTCCGCAGTGCTTTGGGGCCTTTGTTCAATATCCCGGTGCTTCTGGGCGAATCTGGAATCCCACGAGTGTGGTGGAATCCCTCCATGGCCACGACGCCATGGTCGTGGTGGCCGCCGACATGTTGGCGATGACACTGGTGACCTCGCCGGGTGAATGTGGCGCTGATATTGCGGTGGGAACAACCCAGCGTTTGGGAATTCCCTTGGGCTTTGGTGGCCCTCACGCTGGATACCTCGCTGTTCGAGGCGGCCTCGAGCGTCAAATGCCTGGTCGACTCATTGGTGTGTCCAAAGACGCTGCGGGTAACCCGGCCTACCGGTTGACCCTGCAAACACGGGAACAGCACATCCGGAGAGATAAAGCCACGAGCAATATTTGTACCGCTCAGGTGCTCCTCGCCGTCATGGCGGGAATGTTCGCGGTCTATCACGGCCCTGAGGGCCTCAAAGACATCGCAACAGGTATTGCAAAAAAGACCGCAGGCTTGGCCCAGGCTTTACGTGACGCTGGGCATGATGTGGTCCACGGCGAATTTTTTGACACCCTGACACTGAATCTCCCAGGAGCCGCTGAAGCCTTGGTGGCCAAGGCACGCGCGGTGGGGGTGTTACTCCACCTGGTGGATGCAAACACGGTGTCGCTATCCCTGGATGAGACCACCATTGGCGAGCACACCGGTGTGCTCAAGGGCACGCTGGAGCAACACTTGGCGGAAATCTTTGAACTAACCGACTACACCGGAGAACTAGCCGCGCCCGCACTGCCCCAGGATTTGGTGCGCACCAGCTCGTACTTGGAGCACCCGGTGTTTCACGCTCACCATTCAGAAACCGCGATGATGCGCTATCTCAAGCAACTCGCGGACAAGGATTACGCGCTGGATCGAGGGATGATTCCGCTGGGTAGTTGCACGATGAAGCTCAATGCCGCTACCGAAATGGAAGCCGTGAGTTGGCCAGAGTTTTCTGGATTGCACCCCTTCGCGCCGGAAGAAGACACTCAGGGCTACCTGGTGATGATGTCGCACCTCGAAACGTGGCTTGCTGAGTTGACCGGGTATGACTCGGTGTCGCTTCAGCCCAATGCCGGAAGCCAAGGCGAGTACGCGGGCCTCTTAGCTATTCGTGGCTACCACCGCTCCCGCGGTGATGACCACCGCACGGTGTGTTTAATCCCCTCTAGCGCCCACGGCACGAATGCTGCCAGTGCAGTGTTGGCGGGAATGCAGGTGGTCGTTATTGCCTGTAACGAGCGCGGTGATGTCGACATTGAGGACGTCCAGGCCAAGATTGCCGAACACGCGGATAATTTGGCTGCCTTGATGGTGACCTATCCGTCGACCCACGGAGTTTATGAACACGGCATCAACGACATCACCGATGCCGTGCACGCCGCTGGTGGGCAGGTCTATATCGATGGCGCCAACCTCAACGCTCTGGTGGGCTTTTCTCGCTATGGCGATATTGGGGGAGATGTCTCGCACCTCAATCTTCACAAGACGTTCTGTATTCCCCACGGTGGTGGTGGCCCAGGCGTAGGCCCGGTCGGCGCCAAAGCGCACTTAGCTCCCTTCTTACCCGGCCACCCCCAGGCTCAAATGGATGTTCATCCACCGTTTGATCCCGCAACGCTGAAGGCTGGCACCCAGGTTCACGGTGGCGTTCCCGTCTCGGCGGCGCCCTATGGAAGCCCCAGCATTTTGCCGATTCCCTGGGCGTATGTGCGCATGATGGGACCCGATGGCTTGGCGCGGGCGACCGCCTCGGCGGTGTTGGCGGCTAACTACGTGGCCACTCGACTGAGCGAGCACTATGACGTGTTGTATACCGGGGATAACGGTTTAGTGGCCCACGAAGCCGTTATTGATATTCGACCCTTGAGTGCCGCCACCGGCATCACTGTCGATGATGTGGCCAAGCGTTTGGTCGACTATGGCTTCCACGCTCCCACGATGTCGTTCCCCGTGGCGGGAACCCTCATGATCGAACCCACCGAAAGTGAAGACTTAGGCGAACTCGATCGTTTCATCGACGCCATGATTGCCATTCGACACGAAGCGGATCAGGTGGCTGCCGGTGTGTGGCCAAGCGAGGACAATCCTCTGGTCAACGCTCCGCACACCGCGGCCAGTGTTACTACCTCGCACTGGACTCACCCCTATTCACGCGAGCTTGCGTGTTATCCCGCTGCTGTGGCGCAAGTACCTGAGGTGAGTGATGGTCTTGGCGCTATGCCCGGGGTGGCGAGTAAGTATTGGCCACCGGTTCGCCGAGTAGACCAAGCTTTTGGTGATCGTAACCTGGTGTGCTCGTGCCCACCGATTGAGGCTTTTGCCTAAAGTTTGACGAGCTCTCGCTGGAGGGTTTTCGCTGTTTGAAACGTCATCCCCAACAGGGCAACGTGTTTCCACGCAAGCTTTCCCTCGGCATCGATGATGAAAATACTGCGTCGCACGCCAATACCCATCAGGCCCACCCCGTAAGCCTGGACGACATCACCTTTTTCATCGGAGAGCAGCGGGAATCCCAGGCGTTTGGTGCGAGCAAACTTCTCGTGGCTTCCCGCGTTTTCACGAGAGATCCCCCAAATTTCGGCGCCTAGCTCTCGAAACGCATCCATCTCATCTTCATAGCTACACAGCTGAGCTGTGCACCCGGGGTAGTTATCGGCCGGGTAAAAAGCGAGCACCACCGGGTGGCCTCGGCGCTCGGAGAGCGTGAAGTGGGTTTTCGCTGGCTGCCCGTCCACCATGGTGATGCCGGGAAGGGTGAAGTCGGGGGCTAGTTCGCCAATCTCAGGTGTAGTCACGAGAGGACACGCTAACCCACATTCCCGAGAATTTCTGGGAAGTTCTCAGCCACGAGCGGATATCCCACAAACGCCACCACGTCGATGAGCGTATGAGCAAGTATGAGCGGCGCTAAACGCCGGGTTTTCGCATAGAAATAGC
>Ga0102814_10000424_pt1 | contig 31172 bp, 25 predicted proteins | sample ColrivemetaGS741_FD_79112 | JGI IMG/M metagenome (GOLD analysis project Ga0102814, IMG submission 79112) | Estuarine microbial communities from the Columbia River estuary - Flood tide ETM metaG S.741 | ecosystem: Environmental > Aquatic > Marine > Intertidal zone > Estuary | place: USA...
AACGTATTCAATTTACACCGGATTTAATGCCTAGCGATATATTAGGTAGTGAAATATTAGATGAAGACCGTCATTTTAAATTTATAAAAGGCCCCATTTTTGCGAATATTATTTTAGCAGATGAAATAAATAGAACACCTCCTAAAACACAAGCGGCATTATTAGAAGCCATGCAAGAACGGGCAGTAACTGTCGCTGGCCATCATTATAAATTAGAGTTACCTTATTTTGTCTTGGCAACCCAAAACCCTATTGAGCAAGAAGGAACCTATCCTTTGCCTGAGGCACAATTAGACCGTTTTATGTTTGCCATTAATTTAGATTATCCCTCGTTTAAAGAGGAGGTAGAAGTGGTTAAATCAACAACTTCAGATTATCAGGCAAAGGTAAATGCACTTTTTTCAGCAAAAGAAATTACAGATTATCAACACCTTATTCGCCGAATTCCAGTAGCAGATAATGTTATAGAGTATGCTGTCGCTATGGTGAGTAAGACACGACCAAACAGCGATTCTGCAAACGAATTAGTTAAAAATTATTTAGATTGGGGAGCAGGACCACGGGCATCTCAAAATTTAATATTAGCGGCAAAAACACATGCCGCAATTAATGGCAAGTTTTCTCCAGATATAGAAAATGTTCAGGCAGTAGCGCATAGTATTTTGCGCCACAGAATTATAAAAAACTACAAAGCCGAAGCAGAAGGTGTAACTGAAACACAAATCATTAAAAGTTTGTTTTAGCTTTTAATGTTAATTCTTTATTAATTCAGCATTATTAATCTCAAAATATTAAAAATAGTATAATCATATTAATTTAAAATGTGACTATAATAAATTGCCTTGCATATTATTTGTATTGCGGGGTTTATTTTTAGTTCTATAGATTAATTTCGTAATTTGCATAAATTTAACAAATCAAATATTAAAATAGAACATATGGCATTTGACATTGACATGATTAAAGGTGTGTACACCAAAATGGCAGAACGCGTTGATAAAGCTCGTGAAGTTGTAGGAAGACCATTAACCCTTTCTGAAAAAATATTATACAATCACCTTTGGGATGGAATCCCAACCAAAGCATTTGAAAGAGGTAAAGATTATGTAGATTTTGCACCGGATAGAATTGCATGTCAAGATGCAACCGCACAAATGGCTTTGCTACAATTTATGCAAGCTGGAAAAAGTAAAGTAGCAGTTCCTACAACGGTACATTGCGATCACTTAATCCAAGCAAAAGAAGGTGCTACTGTCGATTTAAAACACGCAAATAGTGTAAGTAGTGAAGTGTTTAAGTTCTTAGAATCTGTTTCTAATAAATATGGTATTGGCTTCTGGAAACCAGGTGCCGGCATTATTCACCAGGTAGTTTTAGAGAATTATGCATTCCCAGGAGGGATGATGATAGGTACCGATTCTCACACAGTAAATGCTGGTGGTTTAGGAATGGTTGCAATTGGTGTTGGTGGCGCAGATGCGGTAGATGTTATGGCAGGTATGGCTTGGGAATTAAAATTCCCTAAATTAATTGGTGTTAAGTTAACAGGAAAACTTTCTGGTTGGACGGCGCCTAAAGATGTTATTTTGAAAGTAGCTGAAATTCTTACTGTAAAAGGTGGAACGGGTGCTATTGTTGAATATTTCGGCCCAGGTGCAATTGCTATGTCCTGTACTGGTAAAGGTACTATTTGTAATATGGGTGCCGAAATTGGTGCTACTACATCTACATTTGGATATGATGAATCTATGGAGCGTTATTTACGATCTACAGATAGAGCGGATGTTGCAGATGCAGCGAACAAAGTAAAGGAATATCTTACTGCCGATGCAGAAGTATATGCAAGTCCTGAAAAATATTTCGATCAAGTTATTGAAATTAATTTATCTGAATTGGGCCCATTATTAAATGGTCCATTTACTCCTGATTTATCTACTACCGTAGGAAAAGCAATGAAGGAAAAAGCAACGGCTAACGATTGGCCAATTGCTGTAGAATGGGGATTGATAGGTTCTTGTACCAATTCATCTTACGAAGATTTATCTCGAGCATCATCTATCGCTCAGCAGGCATTAGATAAAGGTTTAAAAATGAAAGCAGAATTAGGTATCAACCCAGGTTCTGAACAAGTAAGATATACGGCAGAAAGAGATGGCATTCTTCAGGTATTTGAAAAATTAGATGCTAAAATATTTACTAATGCATGTGGACCATGTATTGGACAATGGGCGCGTTACAGCGATCCTAAAAATGCACCAAAAAATAGTATTGTTCACTCATTCAATAGAAACTTTGCAAAACGTGCCGATGGAAATCCAAATACGCATGCTTTTGTAGCTTCACCAGAAATTACAGCCGCTATTGCGATTGCCGGTCGTTTAGATTTCAACCCAATGACTGATAAACTTATTAATGAAAAAGGAGAAGAAGTGATGTTTGACGAGCCAACAGGATGGGAGTTACCTCCAAAAGGTTTTGAGGTTAAAGACAACGGGTATTTAGCACCTGAAAAAGATGGAAGTCATGTACAAGTAAAAGTTGCAGAAGATTCTGAACGCCTTCAATTATTAACACCATTCGAACCAATTGGAAACACAATTAATGGCGCAAAATTATTAATAAAAGCTTTTGGAAAATGTACTACCGACCATATTAGTATGGCTGGACCTTGGTTACGTTTTAGAGGGCATTTAGATAATATTTCTAATAACTGTTTAATTGGCGCTGTTAATGCGTTTGGACAAAAAACAAATTTTGTAAAAAACCAATTAACTGGTGAATTTGGAGGTGTTCCAGATACAGCAAGGGCTTATAAGGCTGCAGGTATTAAAACTATTGTAGTAGGCGATCATAACTATGGTGAAGGATCTTCACGTGAGCATGCAGCTATGGAGCCTAGATTTTTAGGTGTTGCTGCTGTTATTGTAAAATCGTTTGCACGTATACACGAAACGAACCTAAAAAAACAAGGAATGTTAGGTTTAACATTTGCTAATGAAGCAGATTACGATTTAATTCAAGAAGATGATACTTTCAACTTCATTGATTTAAACTCATTTGCACCTGGAAAGCAATTAACACTTGAAGCAGTTCATACTGATGGAAGCAAAAACCTAATTAAATTAAATCATACTTACAATCAATCTCAGATTGATTGGTATAATGCAGGTTCTGCTTTAAATTTAATTAAAAGACAAAACGCATCTTAATTTAGATTTATATTAATACTCAAAATCCAGCTTTATAGCTGGATTTTTTGTTTTACGAGATTTAATAAAAATCATTTATAATTGTATTTTTACCAAAACACTTCATATGAATTCCAGAGCAGATCAACTAAAATCATTCGATAGATTATTAACCATTATGGATGAATTACGCGAAGGTTGTCCATGGGATAAAAAACAAACCATGGAATCCCTACGTCATCTAACCATCGAAGAAACTTATGAGCTGGGTGATGCTATATTGGATAAGGATTTACAGGAGATTAAAAAGGAATTAGGTGATGTATTGCTTCATATTGTTTTTTATTCAAGAATAGGAAGTGAAACCAACGATTTCGATATTGCCGATGTTTGTAACGGAATATGTGATAAGCTAATTAATAGACATCCACATATTTATGGCGATGTAAAGGTTGAGAATGAAGAAGATGTAAAACGAAACTGGGAAAATTTAAAACTTAAAGAAGGCAATAAAAGTGTTCTTGAGGGTGTGCCAATCAGTTTGCCAGCATTAGTAAAAGCAAACAGAATTCAAGAGAAAGTAGCAGGTGTTGGATTTGATTGGGAAGAACCAAATCAAGTTTGGAAAAAGGTAGAGGAAGAACTAAGTGAATTTAAAACCGAAGTTGCAAATGGTAATCAAGACGCCATGGAAAGCGAATTTGGCGATGTTTTATTTTCCATGGTAAACTACGCTCGATTTTTGAATATAAACCCAGAAAACGCTTTAGAACGCACCAATAAAAAGTTCTCAAAACGCTTTCAATATCTTGAAGAAAAAGCAAAAACAATTAATAAACCTTTAAAGGACATGACCCTTGCAGAAATGGATGTATTTTGGGAAGAAGCTAAATTATTATTATAATATTTCCAATGAAAAACTATAACCATATATTTACCTAACTATTTATATATTTAAATGAATAAAACAGCAATAATTATTGGTGCTGGACCAGCGGGATTAACGGCAGCGTACGAACTTGTTACCAAGACAAATATAAAACCAATAATTTTAGAAAAATCTAATAAAATTGGTGGGATTTCTAGAACAGAAGTTTACAAAGGCAACCGAATTGATATTGGAGGGCATAGGTTTTTTTCAAAATCTGAAATAGTTATGAAATGGTGGCAGAATATTTTACCACTACAAGGAGCTCCTGCTATTGATGAAATGAATTTAGAAAGTAATTCTGAAAATAGCAGAATTAATGAGAAATTATCTCTTAATGGTCCAGATCCTGAAAAAACTGATAAGGTACTTTTAATACGAACCAGATTATCAAGGATATTTTTTTTAAGACAATTTTTTAATTATCCAATATCTCTTAATTGGGAATTGATTAGGTCTTTAGGGTTTTTAAAAATTATAAAAATTGGTTGGACTTATTTCTTGGTTCGCTTATTTCCTAAGAAGGAAATAAAATCGCTAGAAGATTTTTTTATTAGCAGATTTGGCAAAGAACTTTATGAAACGTTTTTTAAAGATTATACAGAAAAAGTTTGGGGTGTTCCTTGTACAGAAATATCTGCAAGTTGGGGAGCTCAAAGAATAAAAAAGTTATCGATTTCAAGAACAATTCTTCATGCAATAAAATCTAATTTTATTAAAAACACGACTATTGAACAGAAAAATACAGACACAAGTTTAATTGAGCAATTTATGTACCCAAAGTTGGGTCCTGGTTTAATGTGGGAAACAGTAACTAAAATTATTGAAGAAAAAGGTGGTGTCATAATTAGAGATGCAAATGTTGTTAATTTAAATATTGCCAACAATAATGTCGAGGAAGTTGGTTATTATAATCATGAATCAAATTCAATAGCGACATTAAAGGCCGATTATTTTTTTTCGACCATGCCAGTAAAACATTTAATCATGAGTTTCGGCGAGAAAGTTCCTAAGAAAGTACGAAAGATAAGTGATGGTTTAAAGTATCGAGATTTTATAACCGTAGGGTTGTTACTTAATAAGTTGAAAATTGAAAATACAAATGGGAAAGTTTCTGATAATTGGATTTATATTCAAGAAAAAGAGGTGAAAATAGGGAGATTACAAATATTTAATAATTGGTCTCCATATATGGTTTCAGATAGGGAAAAAGTTTGGATCGGTCTCGAGTATTTTTGTAACAAGGGTGATAACTTATGGCGTATGGATGATAAGAAATTTATTGAATTTGCAATTAAAGAACTTGCAAGCATCGATATAATTGATGATGATCAGGTTCTAGATAGTACCATTATTAAAGTTCCAAAAGCATATCCGGCTTATTTTGGAACTTATTCACAGTTTAAAATTATAAGCGATTTTACAGATACTTTAGATAATTTGTTTTTGATTGGTAGAAATGGCATGCATAAATACAATAATCAAGACCATTCAATGCTTACTGCCATTACTGCTGTTAATAATATAATATTAGGAATAAAAGATAAAAGCAATATTTGGAGCATAAATTTGGAAGAAGAATACCATGAAAAAAAATAGTATTTACAATCTATTAATTAACCCATCTGCTATTTTAGTTTTTTTATTTGTTATTTTATTATTTAATTCATTGATTCCATTATTAAATTATGATGAATATCTTTGGTCCTATATTGGCAGAATATGGAATAGAAATGGAATTCCTCCCTATTTGGGAGCAGTAGAAAATAAAACTCCAGGTATATTTATTGTTTATGCAGTTTCTGATTTTTTATTTGAAAGTAATATATTCTTTGTTCGAATAGTTGGAGTTATTGCCACGCTTATTTCGACTTGGTATCTTTTTAAGATTTGTACAAAATTACATAGTAAACTGGCCGGAGTTTTTAGTATGTATGTGTTTGGACTTACGATGTGTTGGTTTTTATTAGACGGATCTTATTTCGCACATACCGAAGTGTTTATGGTTTTATTTTCGATTTTAGGTTTTTATTTTATAATACAATATGAAAATGATAAGAAAATAAATCAACACCTTTTTTTAGCAGGATTATGTATAGGAATAGCTATATCGTTTAAACAAATTGCGCTAACAACCTTTGTAGCACTTTTATTGTTTTATATAGCTTTTAAAGCTAATCGTTTTTCAATTAAAAATAAAATAAAAGGTATAGTTCTCTATTCTTTAGGATGTTTAACCTCAATATCAATTTCTATTTTAATTCTTTATTTCAATAATGTAACGTTACATAATTATTTAGATGGTGCATGGATAATATTAATAAATTCTGGCTCAAAAGTTTTAGATATTAAAACACATTTTTTCAATTTTTACAATAAGCTAATAGTTTCTAGATTTTTAATTTTTTACTTTTTTATAATATTATTTTTATTTCAAAGAGAATTTAGATCGAAGCCTTTTTTTTGGGGAATCATAATATGGTTTGTCTTAGATTTTGCAGGAGTTAATGCATCTGGTTATTATTATGGCCATCAAATTAAACAAGTTATTCCTTCTTTAGCAATTATGGCAGGAATCGGAATGAGTAATTTTATAACTAATAATCTTTATTTAAAAAGTATAAATCCAAAACGTGTAATATATATTATTGTTATTTTATTTTTTCCTTATAGGCAAACTTATTTAACTACAAAGTTTTTGTTCAATCCTCCAGAATCATCTCCAAAAGAAATGGGCAATTGGATAAATAAGCAAACGACGAAAGATGATTATATTTACATAATGGGAGGGGATTATAAACTTGTTTCTGCTTTATTTTCTTCTGATAGAGTATCTTCTAGTAAATATTTTAATTCAATTTTTATAACAGAAGACAAGCATAGGAAAGTTGTTTATTCTGATTTATTAGAAAAAACGCCTAAGTTTATTTTAAAGATTGAAAATGATTCAGTCTATGTTAATAAAGTTTATGGTAGACAGATTGAAGAATTTTTGAAACATGATTATTCACTTTATAGAAAAATAAACGGCTTTGAAATTTATCTTTTGAATAAAAGTCTTTAAACCATATAAACTGGTTTTCATCAGGTATGTTTATTGAAATTTTAATTTTGTTTTATATTTAAAATATGTGTATTTATTTAATTTATGAAAGTTAAATGCATAAAAAAACAGCTTAAGTATTACTTAAACTGTTTTTTTATTTGAAATTAGAAATTAATAAAGTTCTTTAATTTTACTGAGTTTACTTTTCCATAATTTTAAAGAGTCTTTATGTGCTTTTATATTATTATGAACTTCTTTAACTAACGGATTATCATCGTCTACATTTGTGAAAAATTGTAAATTATTTTCTAATTGATTTATTTGACCCTTAACTTCATCAATTTTTTTACGGATAAAATAACGCTCGTTATCTAAATCTTTATTGTCATCAGAAGCATTAATAATTTCTAGCTTATTTTCAAATTTTATCATTTCAATGTCATTCTTACTCATTTTTAAATTGGTAAGAACTTCATCTATGGTTTTATTGAATTTACCTTCTATATATCGTTTGTCATTTGGCACTCTACCTAAATCTTTCCAATTATTGATGTACTCTTTAATACTTTCAATGTCCTTAGTTTTTTCTCCTGTAGTTTTGAAATCTTTAATGGTATCTAATAAGGCTGTTTTTTTATTAAAGGCATCTAAAGTTTCCTTATTTGCAGCGTTTCTCGTCGCATTTAATTTATCGAAATAATGGTTACAAGCGGTTTTGAATTGCTTCCAGATTTTGTCACTGTCTTTTCTAGGTACATGGCCAATCTTTTTCCAATCGCTTTGAATTTTTTTCATCAAAGCGGTTGTTACTTCAAAATCGTCATTGTCTTTATTGTCTTCGGCAATTTTAATTAAATCTAATTTTTTTTGAAGATTGGTATATTGGTCTTTTTTAAGACCTTTATAGAACGCATTCTTTTTCCGATTAAAAACTCTTACTGATTCTTTGAATTTAGACCACGTGCTTTCGTTTAATTTGATTGGTACCTTTCCGGTGATGAAAAACAATTCCCGTAATGCTTCAATATCCTTAATCTTTTTCTGCCATGCACTATGAGTCTTACTTTCCTGAGCGTTTACGGCATCAATAGTAGTAATTATTTCAAGTTTTGTTTCTAGGTTTTTTTCGTATACTTTATCAATTTCTTGATAATAAAGTTGGCGTTTATCATTAATTATTTTAGTGGCCGCTTTAAATTTTTCCCAAATATCATCTCTAAACTCTTGATCGACTGGACCTAGTTCTTCTTTCCACATTTTATGAAGCTCCTGCAGCTCCCTGAAGGCACGCATTACATTATCATCTTTGGCTAATTCTTCAGCACGCTCGATAATTAATAATTTCTTCTCTAAATTGTGCTTAAAATCTAAATCGCGTAAATCACGGTTTAAATGCAAAAAGTCGTAAAACATCTCTACGTGGTGATGGTAGCTATTCCAAGCATTGTTGTATTTATCTCTAGGAATAGGCCCTGTAGTTCGCCAACGTTCTTGTAACTCTTTAAAGTGTTTGTAGGTTGTGTTTATGTTTTCTTCAACATTAATTAAGCCTTTTAACTCTTCTATAATTTCAAGTTTGTCGGCTAGATTTTGTTTTAAGTTTTTCTCTAGACTTTGATAATGTTCGTGAATTTTTTTTCTATACTCGTGGTATGTTTCTTTAAATCGTTTTTGAATTGGTGAGGCATAGTAGAAATCTATTTCGTTACCACCATCGTGCAAAAACTCTTCTTTCTTTTCGTCAAGAAGTGCTTGAAATTTTTCTTTAAATTCGCTTCTAATACCTTCTACATGCGATTTAATTGCCTGAACTTTTTCTTTTGAAACAAGTTTTTCCAGTTCTATAGCAAGTGCTTCCAGCGACATGGTGTCATACGACTTTACTTCGATATGATGTCTGTCTTTATTACCTTCGTCTTCGGCATCTTCGGCATTAGAATCTTCTATTTCATTTAAAACCTCGTCGTTATCATTATCTGCTTTTTTATCACTTTCGCCTTTCTTTTCAACAGCAATAGTGTTTGCTTCAGCGATAGGAGGGTTCTCTGCTATTTGGGAGTCATTTGAATCTGCCAACTTTGGTTCTTTCAAGACATTATCAGACACAATTTTATTCTTATCAACGTCTTCTTTTCCGACTACCTTTTTAGTGCTTTCAGCTTTTTTCTCACCAGTAATAGTGTTTTCTTTAGCAATAGGCGAGTCAACTTTTATCTGAGTATCAATTGTTTCTGCCAACTTTGGTTCTTCTGCAATGTTTTCAGAATTAATCTCATTCTTATTAACTTCTTCTTCTCCCTCTGCTTTTGGCAGGTTATTTATATCAGACATTTTAAAAAATGTTAAGGTTCGTGTAATTACTTTAGACTTTAAAGATACTAACAAGTCTATTATTTACAAAGTCTGCAATCGCTTTTCGCCAATTATTAACGTTTTTGTTACAAATCCCAAATAGTCCAAGCTTTTTCTGCCTGTAATTTTAACATGTTTAGGCCATTTATAGTTGTGGCTTTTTGCTGCTTCCCTAGTTTTAGAAACTTTGTTTCTTCAGGATTATATATTAAATCGAATAAAATATGATTGTTTGTTAACGCCTTGTAAGGTATGTTAGGGCAATCTTCTATATTAGGGAATGTGCCTAACGGTGTACTATTTATAATAATTTGATGTTCTTCAATTATTTCATCAGTTAATGAATCGTAAGTTAAACTAACACCATTTGATTGTTTTCTTGAGACATAATGATAAGATATCCCCAAATTTTTTAAAGTATAGGCGATAGCTTTACTTGCGCCGCCAGTACCTAATATTAAAGCACTTTTATGTTGTGATTTTAAAAAAGGTTCCAATGTTTTTTTAAAACCATAACAATCTGTATTGTAGCCAATTAGTTTGCCTTTTTTTGTAATTTTAATGGTATTTACCGCTCCAATTGCCTTAGCTTTTTTATTTATCTTGTCTAGAAACGGAATAACCGCTTCTTTAAACGGAATAGTAACATTTAATCCTTTTAAATTTTTCGTGTTTTTTATGATTGATGGAAATAAATCAATCGTGTCGATGTCAAAATTTTCGTAGGTCGTATCCGTGATTTTCTCATTTTCGAATTTCTCTCTGAAATATGCTCTTGAAAAGGAGTAGGAAATATTTTTACCTAAAAGACCTAACTTATTCATTAATTTTTCTGGTTTTTTGTCCGTAATATTCGAGTGCTAAGACAATGGCAATTCCAACGAATACAAATGCAATTGCGAAATAGGTTTCATTATTCAAGGAAGGTATGTAACGCTCATAATTTAAAACCACTTTTGTACCAGTAGAATCTAAAATATGTGTGCCATCTTTTGTCAATTTATAGATTGTTTCTTTCCATGGCCAAACAACACCCAATGAACCTACAATAAATCCAATTATAGCAGAAAGGGTTATACTTTTATAATGATTTAATATATAGCTTAAAATATGAGAAAATGTAACCAATCCTGTGAGTGAGCCTAAAGTAAATACAACAAGCACTTGAAGCATCCTTAATCGTTCGTAGTTATGAATTATGCTAAAATCTCCACTAAAAATTTCAATAAAAGTATCGGACAGTGCATTAACAGAATCAACTAATAGCAGTACATAGTTGCCTAAAATCATGAGTATAAACGAACCTGAAAAACCAGGTAACGTCATGCCGGAAACACTAATGATGCCACAAAAAAACACAAACCAAAGATTATCATTTTCTTTAGCTGGGTTTAAAAAACTGATGCTCAGACCTACAATAATACCTAGCGCCAAAGAAATATAGGTTTTGTAATTCCAATCTTTAAAATCTTTATTTATATAATAAATGGAGCCAATTATCATTCCGAAGAAAACGCTCCAAATATATAATTCGTAATATTTAATAAAGTAATCTAATACTTTTGAAACGCTAAAATAACTCACTACCATTCCAAAAAACAGTAATCCTAAAAAACGCCCGTTTATATAATAGTAAAAGCTTTTAAAACGTCCGTTTAAAAGTAATTTTAAGGATTTTCTATTAACTTTCTTAAGCGAATAAATAAATTCTTCATAGAAACCAGCAACAAAAGCGACAACACCACCAGAAACTCCAGGTACTTTATTAGCAGCACCCATTCCTAATCCTTTTAGAATTAGAAAAATTTTATCTTTTAGTGTTCGCGTACTTTGCATTACAGTTTGTTTGAGCCTGCTTTTTCAAGAATAAAAATAGTTAAAAATCCGAGAACCACTAAAATTATAGCGAATAGTAATTGATTATCACCATTAAATGAAAAAGGAGAAATGCTTTCCTGCATTAAAGGCGTTTTAATTCCTTTAGAATTGGTGTGCCATGATAAAGTTTCTTTCCATGGCCATACTTTATTCATTGAACCAAAAATAAATCCAGTAAGTAGTGCTAAAGTAATATTATGATAATGTTTGAATAACCATTTTAAAACATGACTAAAACTCAGTAAGCCGATAATAGCTCCACTTACAAAAATTAGAAGCTTTTTTATATCGATGTCTTGTATCGCATCGCCTAAAGTTTTATAAGCACCTAATACAATTAATATGAAAGAACCAGAAATTCCTGGTAAAATCATGGCGCATATTGCTATTGCCCCTGCAAAAAATAAAAAATACGGACTATTATTGGTTGCTAAAACAGGTAATGTTGAAATAAAAAAAGCGATTAAAGTACCAATTGCCAACGCCACAAATACTGCTAAGTTCCATTTTGTAATTTGTTTACCAACAATATATATACTAGCTATAATTAAACCAAGAAAGAAAGACCATATTAAGATTGGATGGTTTTCGATTAAATATTTGGCAATCCTCATAAAAGAGACATAACTAATAATTATACCACTTAAAAGTGCCAATACAAAACTACCATTTGCTTGCTTCCAGAAGGCCGTTAAGCCTTTATTAATTAAGGTTTTAAATAATGCGATGTTTACATTACTTATGGTGGAAACTAATTCTTCGTAAATACCAGAGATAAAAGCTATTGTGCCACCGGAAACTCCCGGTACCGCATCTGCAGCTCCCATGGCTAATCCTTTAAAAGATATGATTAAGTAATCTTTGAAACGTCTTTGCATATTTTGATTTTTAGCTAAAATCAAAGGTATACATTTTAATTAAACCGTTTTGTTATTGATTTGTTTTTAATAAGTTTTTAACTAGAACTTTGTTGGATACATCTGGGAAAAGTTCTTCAATTATAAAAGAATATTCTTCATTGTGTTTCAACCCATTTTTTAAATGGAAAGTGCCTTTGTCGTTTTCATTTAAAGAAAAATATAATCCAGCTAATCTATATTCTAATTCTGCATTTTCTGGATAAAACTCTACAGCCTGTTCAAAATTAAATATAGCCGCTTCTGGCTCACCAAGTTTAATTAATAAATCGCCTCTTGAAAGCCAAGTATTTAATTCGTAATTTCCTAATTCTAGTGTTTTTTTGAATCCACGTTCTGCTTCTTCGTAATGATTTAGTCGTTGGTTAATTTGTGAGTACAATTTCCAATATGTGACATTTTCAGTATCAATATTAATAGCCTTGTTGATATAGTATAATGCTTTCTGATAGTTTCTTTTTCTGTTGTAATATCGAGTTATTGCAATCCATCCTTTATCTAATAAAGGGTCTTCGTGTACTGTTTTGTAATAATATTGAACCGCTAAATCGTCTTTTTTAAGCTTTTCATAACAGCTTCCTATTCTTAATAAGGCGAATGATGTTGGCTCATCTAATTTTAAGGTTATGGTGTAATTTTCAATAGCTTCTTCAAACCTTTTTAACTTTTCTAAAACTTTTCCTCTTTCTAAATAGGCACCCACAAACGTATCATCTGAAATTATTGCGAAATCGAATGCTGTAAGTGATTTTTTGTAATTTTTTAAAGTATAATATTGTTTTCCTAATTGATGCCAGGCAACTTCGCAATATGGGTTTTTATCTAAAAATTCATTTAAATATATAACAGCTTCGTCTGTTTGATTTAAAAATTCAAAACAATAAATAATATTATAAAGCGAGGAGTAATCTTCTAAATCTTCGTCTAAGCATTTCATAAAGAATCCTTTAGCTTCTTCGAATTTATCCAGAAACAGGTATTCCATTCCAATTAATGAATACAAGTCTACGACGTCATCGGTAAGTTCTAATGCCTTCTTTAGAACCTGAATCGCTTGTTCATGATCATCTTTTTTAGAAAATACATTTGCTTTCTGAATGAATATTTCTTCATTCATTGGGTCTAAGCTATAAAGTTCATTTAAAAGTTTGTCGGCCTCTGTTAACTTATCTTCAAATACATAAATTTCAACCTTAAATATTCTTAAATTAATGGAGGTGGGATGTTGATCTAAACCCAATTTGATAGCCTTTTTTGCTAGGGCTATTTTTCCTTGGTTTAAATAGTGATGAATGATGTTTTCAAATTCTTCAGAATCGAAGAACAAAACGTGATTTGTTTTAAGCATCGATTCAAACTTTGTTAATGGTAAATCGTTGTTGTCATCATGACGAAACTCCATAAGCACTTTTGTAAGGTTCTACTTGACTAAAATTAAGGCTCTATTCCTTTTTTATTAGTCGAATTATTCAAATGTTTTTAACAAAGTAATGAACACTCGAAGTTTTGTTGTGTATAAACGAGGCTTTTGTACTGGTATTCAATATGTTGAATACGTGAATTTATGATTGAATTTTATTTAAAACATCAATAATAATCGTACATCCTTTAATTATTTCATCATTTGATATGGTTAATGGTGGTGTTATACGAACCGCTTTTGGTTCAAACAGTAACCAAAATAAAATTAATCCTTCATCTTGACCTCTTAATATTAACTCATTTGTTATGTTTTCAGACGGCAATATAAGCGCCAACATGAGCCCTATACCCCGAACTTCTTTTATTAAAGGATGGACTAAAAGTTTTCGAAAAAGCTGTTCCTTTTCTAAAGCTTGAGCCATTAAATCACTTTCTGTAATTTCTTTTAAAGTGGCTAGTGCAGATGCTGCAATAACCGGATGCCCACCAAAGGTTGTAATGTGACCAAGTTTAGGGTTCTCTTGCAGTAAACTCATTAGTTTGCTTGAAGCGGTAAATGCACCAATTGGCATGCCTCCTCCTAGACCTTTACCTGTCACCAATATATCAGGAATACAGTTGTAATTTTGAAAACCGAATAGTTTACCTGTTCTGCCAATTCCTGGTTGTATTTCGTCTAAAATTAAAAGCGCGCCAACTTCATTGCAACGTTCTCTTACTTTTTCTAGATAGCCATTTTCAGGTTGAATAAAACCAGCGCCACCTTGAATAGTTTCTAAAATTACTCCAGCAGTTTTTGTGGTTATTAGGTTTAAGTCTTCGTCGTTATTAAAGGTAATAAATCGCACACCTGGTAATAAAGGTCTGAAAGCTCGTTTACGTTCTTCAAAACCCATAACACTCATAGAACCCATGGTGTTACCATGGTAGGCTTTGTGAGCTGCAATAATCTCACTGCGTCCTGTACTTCGTTTAGCAAGTTTTAAGGCTCCTTCAATTGCTTCGGTTCCAGAATTAACTAAATAGGTGTTTTCTAATGGGTAGGGTAGGTTTCTAGCTAATAATTTAGCGAGTTCTACAGCAGGTTTTTGAATATATTCTCCATAAACCATGACGTGTAAATACTTGTCTAGTTGCTCTTTTATTGCGTTTATAACTTTTGGATGGTTATGCCCTAAAGGTGTAGCCGAAACACCAGCGACGAAGTCTAAATATGCTTTGTTAGTTGTGTCATATATATAACTTCCTTTAGCGTGCGAAACTTCCATTGCCAACGGATGAGGTGTTGTTTGTGCTTGGTATTTGAAGAAATCGGAATTCATTTTCTGTTTTTAAGTCTTACTTTGATTTGAAAATACCCTATTTAATTTTCAGGTACATTTCTAGCAGCTTTATTCTCAATATTAGGTTTACCAGCCATTTTTATACGTTCTAACAGTTCTTCATCAAAGAAACTGTCTTGTGGAACGTAATCGTCAAGACCTTTTATAGTTGGTAAAACTAATGGTTCGTCATCTTTAAATAAATCCTCAACACTAAGAGGGCGTTCGTCTTCACGCCAATCGAAACCTTTTAATATTTTTTCTTTTTCCGGATATTTCGATTCGGGATAAAGATTACCATCAATTTGATTGTATCGGGTGTATTCTTCTATATCACCATCTGCAAATAGTATGGAAATACTTCCTGATTTTGCTTTGTCTATTCCTATTAATTCCTGCAAATCATTTCTAGCATAAAAAATAGATTCTGCATTTTTAATTATATCTACTTGCCGTAATTTGTTTTCGTCATTAAATAATCCTTTTAAACGAATACCAAACATTTGGTTAAAGGCATTTTTACTTATAGTGTCCTTACTAATTATAAAAGCGTTATTAAATACCAGAAGAGAATCTAGTTTTTCGGTTTCTGGATTAGAAATTAAATGAATGGTATCACCCGTCATTTGATTTTCAATATTCCAAATGATGGGCCTACGTTTGGTCGAGAATTTATCGTTCGATGATAAACGTTGTAAATTTATTAATTGTGTAATACCTGTTTGCTGGTTTGAATGGATAGAATCTGCTTTTCCACTAATATCTGATTTATATATTTTAGCGTTGTAATAAGCTCTAACAATTCTGTTTTTTGGCTTGCCGGTCATCATTATTTTATCGGCATGCATATAAATGGAGTCGTTCTCTTGTTTTGTAACAATTAGCGCGCGTTTTATTATGAATAAGGAATCTTTTGCTTTAAAAACTTCCGCGTAATGGCCCCTACCAATACTATGATTGATGGTGTCGGTAACTTTTATATTGTTGGTTGCAGAGGCAAATTTTATGTTGTCGTCAAAATATAAACTATCACCTTCTATTATCCGATTGTTATAATTTATTTTTGAATTTTTAACGGCATAGCCATTTCTGTTTTTAGTGTCATAAAAGCCTTTTTCTGTATAAGTTTTACTTTCTGTGGTTGTTATAGTGGAAGGGCCATATAAATAAGCGTAACCTGTGTCTGAAAAGAAGTCGAAATAATTAGAATTGATAGTAGCATCTTTATTAACTAATAACACATCGTCAACAAACTGGTATTTTTTTTGTTCCATGTAATACCTGCCAACTTTACTGGTTATAGTTCCCGAAGTATCTTTAACAACTGTGCCACCATCTTTATAAAAAGCTTGTTGTTTTACACGGTCAAAATATAAAGTATCTGATGAAATTGTAGAATTTGGGTCTCGTAATACCACATCACCACTGGCAAAGGCTAACTGCGTAAAACCACTGTATTCTATATATTTAGAAGTCATATGAATCGTGTCGCCTTGAATTAGTTTTACGTTTCCGTAGGCTTCAATGAAGTTTTCTCCACTATAATAAATAGCTTTATCACTCCACATATTGATGCTTCCTTGAGTAATGTGAACTTGTTGAGATTCATCACGGGTTAAAATTTTTGCACCAGGATAGGTTTCTTCATCAACATTTAGTCTACCGGCATATTCAATTTCAATTTTCTTTTTTTCTTGCGAATGAATAGTATTCAATGAAAAAATAAAAATTATAACAAGTAAATAAAAAGTGTGTCTGTTCAAAGTGTAAAAGTTTGTGGCAAAAATAACGATTAAAATTATGTATAATTGTATTGGAACAAAAAACGCTCCAATTATTTTTTGGAGCGTTTTTAAATATGATTATAGAATTGTATTTCGAAATACTATTTTCGAAATATAGTTTGTTTTCTATCCGGACCTACTGAAACTATTGTAATTGGAATTTCTAGTTCTTTTTCTAAAAAGTCTATATAAGCATTTAATGCCTTTGGAAGTTGTGAAGCTTCAGACATGCCCGTTAAATCTTCTTTCCAACCGTCAACCTCGGTATAAATAGGTTCAACATTCTCTGGTTCAATATTATAAGGGAAATGATAAATAACTTCGCCCTTATATTTATAAGCAGTACAAACCTTTAAAGTTTTAAAACCAGAAAGCACATCGCCTTTCATCATCATTAACTGGGTTACACCATTAACTTGACAAGCGTATCTTAATGCCACTAAATCTAACCAACCACAACGTCTCGGTCTACCGGTTGTTGCTCCAAATTCCTGACCAACTCTTCCCATGGTAGCACCATCTTCATCAAATAATTCAGTAGGAAATGGGCCTGAACCAACTCGTGTCGTATACGCTTTAAAAATACCAAAAACATCACCAATTTGACTAGGGGCAACACCTAATCCAGTACACGCTCCAGCTGCGGTAGTGTTACTAGATGTAACAAAAGGATAAGTTCCAAAATCAATATCTAATAATGAACCTTGTGCGCCTTCAGCCAAAATAGTTTTTCCAGATTTTTGAGCTTGATAAATATATTCTTCAGAATCAATAAATTTCAAAGATTTTAAAACATCGATAGCTTTAAAAAACTCAAGTTCGAGTTCTTCTAAATTATATTGAATATCGACATTATAAAAAGCAATCATGGATTCATGCTTGTCTGCCAATGCTCTATAACGTTCTTTCCAATCTTTTAATTCTAAATCACCTACACGAATACCATTTCTACCGGTCTTATCCATATAAGTTGGACCAATTCCTTTTAAAGTAGAGCCGATTTTAGCTTTTCCTTTTGAAGCTTCACTAGCAGCATCCAACAAACGATGTGTTGGCAGAATAATATGTGCTTTACGAGAAATAACTAAAGATTTTCGATAATCTACATTTTGATCTTCAAGTTTATCTAATTCGCCCTTAAAAATAACTGGGTCAATAACAACACCATTACCTACTAAATTTGTAGTGCCATCATGAAAAATACCTGATGGGATGGTGTGTAATACATGTTTTCTTCCATTAAAAACTAAGGTGTGACCTGCATTTGGGCCACCTTGAAAACGTGCAATAATATTGTAGTTAGTGGTGAGTACGTCAACAATTTTTCCTTTGCCTTCGTCTCCCCATTGTAATCCTAGTAGTAAATCTACTGCCATTGTAAAAATTAGTTATTTGGTTGATTTTCTATTTCCGTAAAAATAAAGTGAATGATTATTAATTTCAATATCAAATACTTCTTCAATTGTCTTTTTGATAGATTGAATTCTTGGGTCACAAAACTCAATAACTTCGCCAGTGTCGGTTAAAATAACATGGTCGTGTTGTCTGTCAAAATAAGATTTCTCGTAATGAGCTTGATTTTGTCCAAATTGGTGTTTTCTAACCAATTTACAATCAAGAAGTAATTCTATAGTATTATAAAGAGTAGCTCGTGATACCCGATATTTTTTGTTTTTCATACTAAGATATAGCGATTCTATATCGAAGTGTTCTTTGTTATTATAAATTTCTTGCAGTATAGCATAACGTTCGGGCGTTTTTCGGTGTCCGTTAGTTTCTAAAAAGTTGGTAAAAACACTTTTTACTATTTCTTGATTTTTTGTGTCTGCGCTTGCATTCATAATTTCGTCCCAAATTTACACATTTTTTACACTCTAGTAACCTTATCTATACCATTAATTTTTTTAAGTTTCTCTAAAAGCTTTTTTAACATGGTGTTATTTTTTACAATCACATTGATTTTTCCAGAAAATAGTCCGCCATCTGATTCAAAACTTATGCTTTTCATGTTTACATGCATATTTTCTGATATAATTTTGGTGATATCGTTTACTAATCCAATATGGTCGATACCGGATACTTTTAATTGTGCTAAAAATTCTTGTTGTGAAGAATCTGCCCATTTAGCCAGCATAATTCGGTAAGCATAATTAGATTGTAAGCTTAATGCGTTTGGGCAATTTTTTTTATGCACTTTAATACCTTCTGAAACAGTTAAAAAACCAAATACTTCGTCTCCTGGAATAGGGTTGCAGCAATTTGAAAGTTTATAGTCTAATTTTTCTTGCTCTTTGCCAAATACTAAAGAATCATAATTTGTGGTTACTTCTTCCCTCTCAATATCTTCTTTTTTAATATGAGCTTTTCTAGAAATTTTGCTTTTAATATAAGTCATTAAAGCATTACTTCTTGAAGAAGCGTAATCTTTAAGCATGGTATTATCTATGGTGCCTATGCCAATTCTGTAAAATAAATCCAAACTTGTTTTAAGCTTAAAATAGTTTACTAATTCGTTTATCGACGCCTCATTTAAAGTGATTTTCAGTTGTTTTAATTTTCTTCTTAAAATTTCTTTTCCTTCTTCGCCAATAAGTTTTTTATCTTCTCTTAAAGCAGATTTTATTTTGCCCCTTGCTCTGGCAGTTGTGGCATAATCTAACCAGTTTGGGTTTGGTTTTGCGGATTCTGAAGTTAAAATATCTACTTGATCGCCGCTTTCTAAAACATGACTTAACGGCACCAATTTGCCATTTACTTTGGCGCCTCTGGTTTTCATTCCGACTTCGGTATGAATGTTGAAAGCGAAATCTAATGAAGTTGCTCCTTTTGGGAGTGATTTTAATTCACCGCTTGGTGTAAAAACAAAGATTTCTTTAGAGTATAAATTTAGTTTAAACTGTTCAACAAAATCTACCGCATTTGTTTCTTGATTTTCAAGTGCTTCTTGTAGTTTGTTAATCCAATTCTCCAGATTGTCCTCTTTTTCACTATCCTGTTTATATTTATAATGAGCCGCATAGCCTTTTTCGGCAATTTCATTCATTCGTTCACTTCTTATTTGAACTTCAACCCAACGCCCTTTTGGACCTACTACTGTAATGTGTAATGCTTCATATCCTGTAGATTTTGGAGATGAAATCCAATCGCGAAGTCTAACTGGATTTGGTCTAAAATGATCGGTAACAATCGAATAAATTTTCCAAGCCAAAAATTTTTCGGTCTCTGGTTCACTTTCATAAATAATTCTAATAGCAAATTTGTCATAAACTTCATCAAAAGCGACGTTTTGTTTAACCATCTTTCTTCTAATCGAACATATAGACTTAGGACGACCTTTTATCGTGTATTTTAAGTTTTCTTTATTTAAAGAGTTTTTTATAACCTCACTAAATTGTGCTATATATTGATCTTGTTCTTCTTTGCTATCCTTTATTTTATTTAAAATACCATTATAAACATCGGGTTCAGTGTATTTTAGCCCGAGGTCTTCTAGTTGTGTTTTAATATTGTAAAGCCCAATTCGATGTGCTAATGGTGCGTAGATATATAAGGTTTCTGATGCTATTTTTTCTTGTTTATCAGCACGCATCGAATCCATTGTTTGCATGTTATGTAAGCGATCAGCTATTTTTATTATAATAACACGCACATCATCATTAAGGGTAAGTAGCATTTTTCGGAAATTTTCAGCTTGCAAAGATGCAGTCATGTCTTTTTCCTTGCTTAAAGATGATATTTTTGTAAGCCCGTCTACAATTGTTGCTATGGTTTTGCCGAATATATTTTCAATGTCTTTTATGTCATAATCCGGGTTGTCTTCAACCACATCATGAAGTAAAGCCGATGCTATAGAAGTAGCATCTAGTCCAATTTCTTGCGCAACAATTTTAGCAACAGCAATGGGGTGAAAAATATAAGCTTCACCAGATTTTCTGCGCTGATTTTTATGGCCGTCAACAGCAACTTCAAAAGCTTTACGAATTAGTTTTTTGTCATCGTTAGTAAGTGTCGTGTAACTAACTTTTAATAACTCTTTGTAGGCTTTGGTAATGGCTGCGTTCTCTTTTTCTATATCTTCCTCTGTCATAAATTAAAAGTAGCATAAAGAATATTAACAAGCAACTTGGTTGATAATAATTCTTGTGTTTTTCTAAAGAATTAGGAATTTAAAAAATTTACTAATTGAGAAATGGCTTTTCCTCTGTGTCCAATACTATTTTTTAAAATTAAATCCATTTCAGCAAAAGTTTTTTCAAAGCCATCGGGTTTAAAAATAGGGTCGTATCCAAATCCATTTTCACCATGTTTGGTAATAGTTATTTTGCCTTTACAAATACCAGTAAATGTGTGTTGATTGTTATTAAACTGTAATGCAATGACGGTTTTAAATTGGGCGATTCGATTTTTTGAATTACCTAATTCGTTTAGTAGTTTGTTCATGTTGTCTAGAGCAGAACGTTGTTCTCCTGCATATCTTGCCGAAAACACACCAGGTTCACCATGTAACGCTTCAACTTCCAAGCCTGTATCATCTGCAAAGCAATCATAACCATATTTTTCTTTTATGTATGCTGCTTTTTGTATCGCATTCCCCTCAATTGTGTTTTGTGTTTCAGGGATATCCTCAATACATCCAATATCTGATAAACTTAAAAGCCGTATGTTGTCAGGAATTAACGCTTGTACTTCTTTAAGTTTATGTAAATTATTGGTAGCGAATACTATTTGCATTTATTTTGATGATTTTTGGTTTTCAAAAGTAAGTTAATATTGGATTGAAGTAAAATAATATATGCTTCAATTTCTGTTTCTAATAAAGATTTAAAACATTTTTTATATCTTTCGAAAACTAACCAATTAGATATGATTCCATTTAAATCTCCACTTGACGCTTTCTTGCATTGGGAAAAAGAAACCCCAAATAGTATTTTTTTAAAGCAACCCATAAGCGGAAAAACTATTACTTATACATTTGCCGAGGCTGGAATTGAAGCTCGCAAAATAGCTGCTACGATTAATACATATAATTTGGCTACCCAAAGTCATATTGCAATACTTTCTAAAAACTGTGCGCATTGGATACTTTCAGATTTAGCAATAATGATGTCTGGACATGTATCTATTCCTATATATCCTACACTTACGGCAGAAGCGATTCATCAAATTTTAGTACACAGTGAATCTAAAGCCATAATAATTGGCAAACTCGATAATTTCCAATCTCAGAAATCAGGAATTACAAACATTCCAAAAATAAGTATTGGGCTTTATGGTGAGAAGGAAGGTGATTTATGGGAGGATATACTTTTAAAAAACAAGCCATTAAAAGAAGTTTTTGTTACAAATTCTAAAAACTTACACACCATCATTTATACATCGGGAACAACCGGAACGCCAAAAGGTGTTATGCATACAGTTGGTAATTTTATGGAAAGCGTACGCGTTATTAAACCAGCTTTAAAATTAAAGGAAGGGTCAAGATTTTTTTCATATTTGCCAATTGCTCATGTGGCAGAACGTGTTGGAATAGAAACTTACGGGATTATATTGGGCGCAGAAATTTCTTTTCCGGAGTCGTTAGAAACTTTTGCGAGCGATTTAGAGAAATGTCAACCACAATTATTTTTCGCAGTACCTAGAATTTGGTCTAAGTTCCAAGAAAAAATATTGGAAAAAATGCCCCAAAAAAAACTGAACGTATTGCTCAGTATACCTATTTTAAATAAAATTATTAAAAATAAATTAAAAGAAAAGTTAGGCCTAAAACATGCTGAGATTATTATTTCTGGAGCGGCACCATTATCGGCAAGTCTTATGTATTGGTTTAAGAAAATTGATTTAGAAATACTTCAAGGTTATGGGATGACAGAAGATTGTATTATTTCGCATTTCAATTTAACTGGAGCAAATAAAATTGGAACTGTCGGAAAAATGCTAAAAGGTGTCGACATTAAGTTATCGGCCGAAAGTGAGATTTTAATAAAAAACAATTGTTTAATGACTGGTTATTTTAAAGAACCCGAAATGACGGCTGAGGTTTTTGATAAAGGCTATTTTAAAACAGGTGATATTGGCGAATACGATCATGAAGGTTATTTAACAATTACAGGACGTGTTAAAGATCAATTTAAAACCGATAAAGGAAAATATATTTCCCCAACGCCTATAGAATTGAAACTTTCAAACAATACAGATATTGAGCAGATATGTGTTGTTGGCACAGGCATACCACAACCAATTGCTTTAATAACTCTTTCTGAATTAGGTAATGAAAAACCTAAGGACCAAGTTTCTGCAAGTTTAATAGCTTCTATAAGCGAATTAAATAAAACATTAGAAAAGCATGAAAAGATTGAAAAAGTAGTTATTATGAAGGAAGACTGGACAGTAGATAATGGTTTAGCTACCCCAACTTTAAAGGTTAAACGTAATGCCATAGAGAAAATACATCAGCCATATTACAAATCTTGGTTTGATATGAATGATGTTGTAATTTTTGAGTAACGTTAGTTAATAAAGTAAAAAATTTATCAATATTTTATGACTTTTGTTACTAAAAATATACTTTTAAAATAGTAAATTAGATTAATGATAATTTTAATTAAATAAATGATTATGATAGTAAATTTTCAATATGTAGATGTAGATGTAAGTGAAACACTTTCGGCTTTTACCGAAGAAAAATTAAAAAAAACATTTAATAAGTTCGAGTTTGTAATAGGAGCGACGGTTTATTTTAAAAAAGAAGATCATAATCACGAATCTGGTAAAATTTGTAATATAGAGTTAAGTTTACCCGGACCAAGAATTTTCGCCACTTCGGATGAACGAAATTATGAAGTCGCAGTAAGGGAGACTATTAAAGATTTAGAGCGGCAACTAAAAAAGCGTAAGGAAGTTTATAAAACGCATTAAATAAATAAAAACAATTACCGATGGTGATAAGGTTCATTCCTTAAAATTGTAAAGCCTCGGTAAAGTTGTTCAATAAAAAATAGGCGAATCATTTGATGGGAAAATGTCATTTTAGATAATGATAGTTTCCCATTTGATTTATTATAAACATCTTTAGAAAATCCATAAGGACCACCAATAGCGAAAACCAATTGTTTTATACCAGAATTCATGTGTTTTTGTAAATATTCAGAAAAATTAACCGAATCAAATTGTTTTCCGTTTTCATCTAATAATATTAAAATATCGGTAGCACTTAGTTTACTTAAAATAAGCTCACCTTCTTTCTGTTTTTGCTGCTCTTCACTTAAATTCTTAACATTTTTAATATCTGGAATAATATCAATAGAAAACTTAATATAAAAACCCAATCGTTTAATGTAATCATCCATTAAAGACTGTAAATCCGTATTATCAGTTTTTCCTATGGCAATAAGTTTAATGGTCATAGTGGCAAAATTAGCATTTAGAAATTATGGAAAATGTATTTAAATAATAAAATTTTAAAAAATTCGTAATTGTAAAATTTAATAAAGTAAATCTATTTGTTATTTTTGTTGGAAATCCATTATTTATATGATAACACAAGAGCAGTTTGATCAGGAAGTAAAAGCGATAATCGCAAATGCTATTAGAGAAGATGTTGGAGATGGAGATCACAGTTCATTAGCATGTATTCCAGAAAACGCAAGAGGTAAAGCAAAGCTATTAGTTAAAGATAAGGGTATTATTGGGGGGGTTAATTTTGCTAAAAAAGTGTTTGCTTATGTCGATAAGAATTTAAAATTAGAAGTTCTTATTGAGGATGGAACTGAAGTTACATACGGCGACATTGTTATGTATGTCGAAGGTTCTTCACAATCTATTTTAAAAGCAGAACGTACAGTTTTGAATGCTATGCAACGTATGAGTGCCATCGCAACAAAAACCAGAATGTTTGTGGATTTATTAGAAGGCACTAAAACAAAAATTTTAGATACCAGAAAAACAACTCCGGGTATTCGCGTATTAGAAAAATGGGCTGTAATAATTGGGGGTGGTGAAAATCACAGATTTGCACTATATGATATGATTATGTTAAAAGATAATCATATTGATTTTGCTGGTGGCATTACTAAAGCTGTAGAAATGAGTCAACAATATTTAAAGGAAACAGGTAAAGATTTAAAAATAATGGTGGAAGCCAGAAATTTAACCGAGGTTGAAGAGATTTTACAATGCGAAGGTGTTTACAGAATTTTATTAGATAATTTTGATTATGAAGACACCAAAAAAGCTGTGAAAATGATTGGAGACAAGTGTCTTACTGAATCTTCTGGTAACATAAATGAAACAACTATTAGACATTATGCCGAATGCGGCGTCAATTATATTTCGTGTGGTGCTTTAACACATTCTGTGCATAACATGGATTTAAGTTTAAAAGCTATAAATTAGTTATTGTCCTTATAAAAATAAGTATCAGTTTAATTTAAATTTAAAGCAAAATCGCAGGTAATTTTAATAACTTTGCTGTAAATATTAATGCAAATTATTAATGACTAAACCCCTTAAAGATAAACTCGATAATATTCCTGTTATCAATGTTTTAATGCGTTTTTTTAGGCGAATAAAATTACCAGGTCTTGAGGGATTATCGTTTTACGATTTATTAGAACTATATGTAACAGGCATTGTTAAAGGTGCTTTAACAAGTAGAGCGAGTTCTATTGCCTTTAGTTTTTTTATGGCACTATTTCCTTTTTTATTGTTTGTATTAATCATTATTCCTTATGTACCCATTGACGATTTTAAAATTGAATTTTTAAGATTTTTAGACTCCTTTTTGCCTCCGAAAACATCCGATTTTTTCTTTCAAAGTATTTTTGAAGGAATCGATCAATCACAGCGAGGCGGTTTAGTATCGTCAGTTTTTATTTTATCCATTTTGCTGATGGCAAATGGTGTGCAAGCGGTTTTTTCTGGTTTTGAAAATTCGTATCACGAACAATTAACGCGTAATGTGTTTCGTCAATATTTATATGCTTTAGGTGTTGCAATAATATTGGCATTTTTACTTATTTTAACTATTGCTGTTTTAGGGTATTTTCAAATTTATATAGTTCAAAAATTATTAAATACTCTGGACAGTAGGGGATACCAAGTAGATTCGCAAGGTGTTTTTTGGGCTAATGTTGCTAAATCAGTATTTTTTGTCATTATGGTTTACATTGCTACTGCCACGTTGTATTATTTCGGAACAAAAGAAGGCAGACATTCTAAATTCTTTTCTGTAGGAGCTCTATTTACAACAATTCTAATCATATTGTCGTCGTATTTGTTTGGTGTTTATATTGAAAATTTCGGACAATATAATAAGCTATATGGTTCGATTGGGGCACTCTTAATCCTTATGTTTTATTTGTGGATTAATTCTAATATTTTGTTATTAGGTTTTGAATTAAATGCCTCAATAAATAAACTTAGAAAAAGGGGGTAGTCTATGCAATACTTCATCGACATTATAATTCCCATTCCGCTTCAAAAGTTATTTACATATAGTATCACTATTGCAGAAGCCAATTTTTTAAAGATAGGGATGCGTGTTGCTGTTCCTTTCGGAAAATCTAAAATTTATACGGGGATTGTTTATGCGATTCATAGTGAAGCACCAACAGTTTACGAAGCCAAAGAGATTCATCAGATATTAGATGAAGGACCTATTGTAAATGAAAAACAACTTCAGTTATGGCAATGGATAGCTAACTACTATATGTGTACTTTGGGCGACGTTATGCGCGCAGCATTACCGAGTGCATTTATACTGGAAAGTGAAACAATAATAATTAAGAATCCTAAAACCATAGATGAATCTATTTTACAGGATGACGAGTTTTTGGTTTATGAGGCGTTACAGCATCAATCGTCGTTAAAGATCCATGATATTGCTAATATTCTTGATAAGAAAAATGTGCTTCCTGTTATTAAACGATTAATAGAAAAAGAGGCTATTACAGTTGAGGAGGAAGTGTATGAAAAGTATAAACCTAAATTGGTGCGATACGTAAAATTACATCCAAATTTTACTTCTGAAACTGCATTGCAAAAATTACTAGATGATTTAAGTAGAGCGCCAAAACAACATCAAGTTATTTTATCCTTGTTTTCTGTTTCGGCAACAACCAAAAAGCCAGTAAAAGTAGCGGATTTATCAAAAGCTAGTGATGCTTCTGTTTCCATAATAAAATCGTTAATTGATAAAGGCGTACTGGAAGAATATTTTATTCAAACAGATCGCGTTCAATATTCTGGTGATGACAATGAAGATTCAAAAAATCTAAATGAATATCAAAAAACAGCATTAACTGAAATAAAAGAGTCTTTTAAAGAACAGTCTGTTGTTTTACTTCATGGCGTTACATCTTCAGGTAAGACTGAAGTTTATGTAAAACTCATAGAAGATGCGTTAAATAAAAAACAACAGGTTTTATATTTGTTGCCAGAAATAGCTTTAACTGCTCAATTAATCACGCGTTTGCAAAATTATTTTGGTAAACAAGTGGCTGTGTTTCATTCTAAATACTCATCGCACGAACGGGTTGAGGTTTGGAACCATGTTTTAAATAATTCCTCGAAAGCGCAAATCGTTTTAGGAGCACGATCTTCCATATTTTTACCTTTTAATAATTTGGGGTTGATAATTGTTGATGAAGAACATGAGCAATCCTTTAAACAATTTGACCCGGCACCACGATACCACGCACGTGATACATCTGTCGTTTTAGCGCATATTCACCAGGCGAAAACCCTTTTAGGGTCGGCAACTCCTAGTTTAGAGAGTTATTTTAACGCGAAACAAAACAAATATGGTTTTGTTGAAATCACAAAGCGTTTTAATGATGTGTTAATGCCAGATATTGAGTTGGTAGATATTAAAGATAAGCTAAAAAGGAAACTCATGAAAGGGCATTTTAGCGATCGATTGATTGAAGAAATGACCCAAACTTTGCGAGATGGACATCAAATCATATTGTTTCAAAATAGACGCGGGTTTTCACCTATAGTAGACTGTAATACCTGCGGACATTCGCCACAATGTCCAAATTGTGATGTGAGTTTAACCTATCATCAATATAGAGATCAATTACGATGTCATTATTGTGGTTTTGCCGAAATTATGCCAAAAAACTGTAAGGCATGTGGAAGCCCGGAATTAGATAATAAAGGTTTTGGAACCGAGCAGATAGAAGAAGAAGTAAAAGTGCTATTTCCTGATTATAAGGTGGCCAGAATGGATTTAGATACCACCCGTGGTAAATATGGTTATGAAAAAATAATTACTGCTTTAGAACAGCAGGAAATCGATATTTTGGTTGGTACACAGATGCTTACAAAGGGTTTAGATTTTAGAAATGTAAAGTTAGTTGGGATTATGAATGCCGATAATATGTTGAATTTCCCAGACTTTAGAGCGCACGAGCGAAGTTTTCAGTTAATGTTGCAAGTATCGGGTAGGGCAGGACGAACAGAAGAACGCGGAAAAGTATTAATTCAAACGTACAATCCGGACCATACTATATTACAACAAGTATCTACTAATAATTATATAGATATGTATAACGAGCAAATGAACGATCGTTATAATTATAAATATCCGCCAGTTTTTAAGCAAATTAAAATTACTTTAAAACATAAAGATTATAGTCGTGTCGACACCGCATCCATTTGGTATGCAAAATCGTTGCGAAATGTGTTTGGAGATTTTATTTTAGGACCAGAATCACCACCAATTGGCAGAATAAGAAATCAGTTCTATAAAAACATATTGGTAAAAATTCCTAAAAAGCAGTCTTTATCAAAAACAAAAGAAGCTATTATTAAAATAAATAACAGCTTCTTAAGTATTAAAGATTTTCGGTCGGTTAAAGTAATTTTAAATGTCGATAACTTCTAATTTAGAGGGTTAACACTTAAATATTATTTAATGCATCTACCAGTTGGGTTTTTTTATTCCTACTTAAAGGAATTTCATAAGCTCCAACTTCAACATTTTTACTGTTAAATCTATCTATTTTGTCTAGATTAACAATATAAGATTTATGAATTCTCAAAAATTTATTTTCTGGTAATTCTTTTTCAAAAGATTTCATAGTAGATAAAACTACTAAGCTGTTTTCTTCTGTAACAAGTTTAACGTAATCTCCAAGTGCTTCAATCCACTTAATGTCTTTAATGTAAACTTTACGTTTTTTAAGATTACTCTTAACAAAGATGTGTTCGCCTTCTTCTTCGTTAAAGTCTTGTGTTAATTTATGTTGCTCTAAGGCTTTGTCAACGGCAACATTAAATCGTTCTCTTGAAATGGGTTTATGCAAATAATCGGTTGCATCATAGTTGAATGCTTTAAAAGCATATTCTGTTTTACCAGTTACAAAAATAATTTGGGGTTTGTTGTTTAATACGTCTAAGAGTTCGAATCCATTTAGCACTGGCATTTCAATGTCTAAAAAAATAAGGTCTACTTGATGCGTATTTAAACCATTCTTAGTTTCTAAAGCACTACTGTACTCTGCTATTAAGTTGAGACCGGGGTGGTTCTCTACTAACTTAACAATAGAGAGACGTTGTATTGCTGAATCGTCTACTACTACACAGTTTAAAGTCATAACATTTATATATTTCGGTTAAGATATCGACAATAGTACAAAAAATTCGGCTAAAAACCAAAAAACATCGTTAAACTGCAAAATTTAACATAATATTAACATATGTTTTTCTAGCTCAAATATATAATAAAATATACTATCAAATATAGTTGTTTTATATGTATATAATAACTATTTTTGCACCCATTTTTAACAATAAACACGATTTTTATGAATCATTATGAAACTGTTTTCATCTTAAATCCCGTTTTATCTGAAGATCAGATAAAGGAAACAGTAAAGAAATACGAAGATTTTCTTGTTTCTAACGGCGCTAAGATGGTATCCAAAGAAGATTGGGGGCTTAAAAAATTGGCTTATCCAATTCAAAACAAGAAAAGTGGTTTTTACCACCTTTTCGAATACACCGTTCCTGGTGATGTAGTTAATACTTTAGAAGTAGAGTTTAGACGTGATGAGCGTTTTATGCGTTATTTAACGGTAGCGTTAGATAAACATGCTATTTCTTGGGCAGAAAGAAGAAGAGTTAAACTTAAAGCAAAAGCGTAACCATGGCTACATCAATAGAACAACAATCGAAAGGAAAAAAAGACGGAGAAATTAGATATTTAACTCCGCTTAATATTGATACAAACAAGAAGAAAAAGTATTGTATGTTTCAAAAATCTGGAATCAAGTATGTTGATTACAAGGATGCAGATTTCTTATTAAGATTTATAAACGAACAAGGTAAAATTTTACCAAGACGTTTAACAGGAACTTCGTTAAAGTATCAAAGAAAAGTGGCTGTAGCTGTTAAAAGAGCACGTCATTTAGCTTTAATGCCTTACGTAGCAGATTTATTAAAATAAAATACCGATAACAATGGAACTTATATTAAAACAAGACGTTGAAAATTTATGATTTAAAGACGATGTTGTAACAGTTAAGAACGGTTATGGTAGAAATTTTTTAATTCCTCAAGGACAAGCTATGATGGCTACTGTTTCTGCTAAAAAAGTATTGGCAGAAAACTTAAAGCAAAGAGCTTATAAAGAAAAGAAAATAATTGACGAGGCTAGTAAAATTGCCGAGGCAATAAAAGCTTTAGAAATTAAAATACCAGCAAAAGTTGGAACAGGTGATAAATTATTTGGTTCTGTAAACAATATTGATGTTGCTGCTGCTTTAAATAAAGAAGGACAAACTATCGATAAAAAATTCATTACAGTTACAACTATTAAACGTACTGGAAAGTATACAGCTTTTGTACGTTTACACAGAGAGGTAACAGTAGATTTAGAATTTGAAGTTATAGCGCAAGCTGCTGAATAATATTAACAATAGTTAATAAAAGCTTTTAAAAAAATGAAAACCACTCCTCGGAGTGGTTTTTTTTTGTTCTACATTTGCCCTAATTAATGTATTATGCTTGCATAACACTAAAAAACTAACTAATTCTAAATATTTTATTCACATGAAAAAAAACAATGTTTTAATTTTCTTTTTGTTTTTTGGATTATTTGCGTTTGCGCAAATAACTACATCAAATATTAAGGGACTCATTTTAGACGAAACGAACGAACCACTTCCAGGTGCCAATATTGTTGCTATACATACACCAACAGGTACCAAATATGGAGCATCAACTAATATTGATGGTAGATTTAATTTATTAAACTTAAGAGTAGGTGGCCCTTATACGGTTACTTTGAGTTTTATTGGATACCAAAGTCAAACTTTTAATGATGTTTATT
>Ga0102814_10000438_pt1 | contig 30648 bp, 24 predicted proteins | sample ColrivemetaGS741_FD_79112 | JGI IMG/M metagenome (GOLD analysis project Ga0102814, IMG submission 79112) | Estuarine microbial communities from the Columbia River estuary - Flood tide ETM metaG S.741 | ecosystem: Environmental > Aquatic > Marine > Intertidal zone > Estuary | place: USA...
AATATATTCTTGTCGAATGGGGACAATCTTCGACGATTTTAGCATATCAGAGATGTCTTGGTTTCTTTGGTAGAAAGATTTTAATAGATTTGCTCACTATTTTTAAATTAATATTAATATTATGAAAAGTGTGGTTATCACTGGATCAGGATCTTATATCCCTCCAAATATTAAACGAAATGTAGATTTTTGTGATGAAAAATTCTTTACGGCCGATAATGAACCATACGAAAATGAGAACGATGAGATTATCGAAAAATTCTATGCCATTACCGGTATCAAGGAGAGAAGATATATTGACGATGATATGTTTAACTCAGATATGGCCACTAGTGCTGCAAAAATTGCAATTGAAAATGCAGATATCGACAAAGAAACGATTGATTATATCATCGTTGCTCATAATTTCGGTGATGTAAAAAAAGATACAATTCAATCCAACATCGTTCCGAGCCTGGGTGCCAGGGTTAAACATAATCTGGTAATTCAAAATCCTGCCTGTATTGCGTATGACTTGATATTTGGTTGTCCGGGCTGGATCCAGGGTATGATCCATGCAAAATCTTTTATTGAATCCGGCCTGGCAAAACGTGTACTGGTTATTGGATCTGAATCCTTATCACGCGTGCTGGACATGCATGATCGGGATTCCATGATCTATGCGGATGGAGCAGGGGCAGTTATACTGGAAGCGGTCGAATCGAAAAATCCGGTAGGGATTATGGGGCATGCTGCCCAAAGTCATACTGTAAAAGAAGCGTTTTACTTGAATTTAGGTAAATCCAATCAATTTGGGGCGGACCCTAAAGTTCGTTACCTCAAAATGCATGGCCGAAAAATATATAATTTTGCGCTTACAAATGTTCCCAAAGCGATGCAACAATGTGTAATTGAAAGCGGTGTGGATATCCGGGAAATTAAAAAAGTTTTTATTCATCAGGCGAATGAAAAAATGGACGAAGCGATGATCGTCAGGTTTTTTAAATTATTTGGAATTGAAAAACCTCCAAAAAATATTATGCCGATGAGTATTCATAAATTGGGTAATAGTTCAGTCGCAACGGTACCCACATTATTTGATATGGTGCGTAAAGGGCAGCTAGAAAACCATCAATTGAATAAAGGGGATGTTATTTTATTTGCCTCCGTCGGTGCAGGAATGAATATTAATGCGATCACATATAAAATACATGCGTAAAGGAATTGGGGTAAATTCATATTTTATATTTTCAATAAATGAAAAACATGAAAGTCAAATTAAAATTATTGGACCGCTTTCTAACCTTATGGATATTTTCCGCGATGGCTCTCGGAGTTGGCTTGGGTTATTTATTTCCTGATTTTTCGGGTTTTGTCGATAGTCTGAGCATCGGCACAACGAATGTTCCCATTGCGATTGGCTTGATTTTAATGATGTACCCTCCACTTGCAAAGGTTGATTATAATCTGATGCCAAAGGTATTTAGCGACAAAAAATTGATCGGAACTTCGATTTTACTCAACTGGGTGATTGGTCCGGTGCTTATGTTTTTTCTGGCCATCTTGTTTTTGCCTGATAAACCGGGCTATATGACAGGAATTATTCTCATCGGCCTGGCAAGGTGTATCGCTATGGTGCTGGTATGGAATGATCTGGCTGGTGGTAACAAAACCTATGCCGCAGCACTGGTGGCCGTTAATAGTATCTTTCAAATAGTCAGTTATAGTTTTTATGCATGGATCTTTATTACCATTTTACCTCCATATTTTGGTTTTGAAGGCATGCAAGTAGATGTTTCAATCAGGGATATTGCGATCAGTGTGATGATCTATTTAGGAATACCGTTTCTAGCAGGATTCGTCACGAGAAAATGGTTGGTTTCAACCAAAGGAGAAGATTGGTATTTACGAAAATTCATCGTTAAAATTTCACCAATGACCTTGTATGCACTCTTGTTTACAATCGTTTTGATGTTTAGCCTGAAAGGAAACATGATCATGGAGATCCCATTTGACGTATTCAGAATAGCGGTTCCATTGGTTATTTATTTTGTTATCATGTTCTTTGTTAGTTTCCTTTTTAGTAAGAAAATCGGCATTAATTATGACAAAAATGCCGCTGTTTCCTTTACTGCAGCAGGGAATAATTTTGAATTGGCAATCGCAGTTAGTATTGCCGTTTTTGGACTTAATTCTCCTCAGGCTTTTGCCGGAGTCATCGGCCCACTTGTAGAAGTGCCTGTTTTGATTGGACTCGTAAAAGTGTCTTTATACCTGAAGAAAAAATGGTATGGAACGCAGGTGATTGCAGAGGATTAACTGTTGATTTTAGCTGGTATATCAAAATGAGCTGCCTAAATGTTAATGCTTATTGAAGCATTTTTTCAGGTTAACTTTTGTATCATTTTAAAGAGGGCATAAATGAGTAATTTTATCAGTAAACATTGATTTTTTAGGTGCAATTTAACTTACATTATAGTTTTTAATAATAAATCTTTGCATTGAATTGTTTATAGTTTTCAAACTTCAAACTATATTTCTAAATTTGCAGCTATGCAGTTTTTGTATCCATCCTTTCTCTGGGCATTGTTGGCAATAGCCATTCCCATCTTGATCCACCTGTTTCATTTCAGAAGGTTCAAAAATGTTTATTTCCCCAATATTAAATTCCTCAAAGAAATAAAGGAGGAAACATCCAACCGGAATAAGATTAAGAATTTATTGGTCTTGTTGAGCCGGATACTGGCAATAACTGCCTTGGTGCTGGCATTTGCTCAACCCTTCATCCCTCAGGGGAAAGAAATGCATAAGGGCATTAAATCCATTAGCATATATATTGACAATTCCTTTAGTATGGATAACCTCGGTGAAGATATTTCACTGTTGGAGAAAGCCAAACTGGATGCCACAAAAGTTGTGGAAGCGTATGATGAAGTTGACAAGTTTCAGATTGTAACCAATGAACTCTCTTTCATTCAGCAACAATGGGTCAATAAAGAAGACGCAATTACACGGATTGAAGGGGTCAGCAGTTCAAGAAATGTACAGGATTTTAGTACGATTTTGAATCGCCAAAGAGAAGCTTTTCTGGCTTCCTCGACAAACAATTATCTCAGCTATTGGTTATCCGATTTTCAAGAGAACATTGTGAACATTGAAGCCAAAGACCTGGATAGTCTGATTGATTATAATGTTGTTCTTTACAAAAGTATAAAACCTGCTAACATTAGTATTGACTCGTGTTGGTGGGTAGCTCCTATTCCAGTTCTGGGCCAATATGGTTCTCTGATCGTTAGGGTCCGAAACTATAATACACAGCCTATTGAAGGGCTAACGATAAATCTTCAATACAATAATCAAAATTATCCGCTGGGTAAAATTGACCTGCCAGGAAACGGAAGCGCAAGGGACACTTTAAAGTTCAATTTGAATAAAGCGGGATGGAATGATGCGAAAATTGAAATAAGTGATTATCCGGTTCGATTTGACGATAGCTACTGGCTCGCTTTTGAAGTTGCAGAAACGCTTCCTGTCTTGATTATCAGTGAGAATGGTTCTAAAGATTATGTTCGGGCTGTATTTAATTCTTCATCAATATTTGAACCCGAATTTCTATCTGTTGATGCTGTAAATTATACAGGGCTTTCAAAGTATAAAATGATTCTGCTCGAGGACGTCATCCAGGTCAGTTCAGGATTAAAGTCTGTGTTATTTGACTACGTTAATAATGGGGGTAACCTCATGTTCTTCCCGGGTGTAACAGCAGAAATTGCCCCTTTAAATGAATTCCTGAAAACTTTTAAATACCGTGAGATCAACTCTAAAGAAGTAACTCAGATCGGGGTGGGGGCGATCAACAGGAATGAATTTGTCTTTCAGGATGTTTATGAAAAAAATAACAGGAATATCTCTTTACCTGTAGTGAATCAAAGATTTGTACTACAACCGGGGATAAGGAGTAGCAGTCGACAAATTCTGGGTTTCAAGGATGGGAACTCGTTTATTGATGCTAGTCAGATTGGAAAAGGTCAGTTTTATTTTTGTGTAACCCCTCTTGATATTTCAGTTAACGATCTGGTGAAAAATGCCGAGATTTTTGTCCCCATGCTCTACAAAATGACAATGGCTTCCAATATACCGGATAGATTATCGTACACGATAGGTACAGATAATGTGATCGAGGTAAACAGAAATATTGATAATTCCGAAATTCCTTTTACAATTTCAGGTGAAAAAGAATTTCTGCCAACCATCAGAAATGTAGGAGAAGTAGCACAACTTGATGTACAGGGGCAGATTGAAAAACACGGTATTTATAAAATTCTTAACAAAGATGTGCTGACCAAAAAGTTGGCTTTTAATTATAACAGAAAAGAATCAGATCCAAGCAGTCTGGATCAAAACACTTTACAGGAAATACTAGGTGTGAAGGCTATGATTTATGATCCGACAGAATCTGGTTTTAATATTAAGGATAACATTATTGAAAAAGAGAAAGGGCTGATTTTGTGGAAATGGTTTATTATCTTAGCGTTATTGTTTTTAGGTATTGAAATAATGCTTTTAAGATTTGTTAAAATATAATATTGTCGGTTTTTGGGTTGCCAAAATGACAGTAGATGTGCGATTTATTCATTCAATTCTCTGCTAAATATTCGTCTATGAATTTATTGATTAAAGAGGCTATGGTTTATGATAAGAATTCTCCATTTCACCTTCAACGAGTGGATATTCTGATCAATCGATCCAAGATTGTCGAGATTGGCAAAAACCTTTCGGCTGACAAAGCAAAAGAAATAAGAAGTAAGAATCTATGTGTGTCACCGGGGTGGCTAGATATTGGGACAACCCTGACTGAACCTGGATTTGAAGATCTTGATGATCTCGGAACTTTAACCGAATCTGCCGCGGCTGGTGGATTTACAGCTTTAGCCGTATTCCCAAATACAAATCCTGTTCTGGATAATAAAGGGGCGCTGGATTCCCTGAAATTCAGATCTGCCGATAAAATGGTTGAGTTTTTTCCAATCGCTTCACTTACCGTTGGAACAGAAGGCATGGATATTTCTGAAATGGCAGACCTGAAAGAAGCGGGAGCCGTTGCTTTTTCAGATGGGAAAAAGAGTATTCAGCATGCAGGAGTCATAAAACGAGCGTTCCGATATACTTCCACTATGGACAGCATGATCGTGAATCATCCAAATGATAAAACGCTAAGTGAAACAGGAATAATGAATGAAAGTGCTGAAAGTGCTTTTATGGGAATGAAAGGTATTCCGGGATTGGCTGAGGAAATTAGTTTACACCGGGATCTGCAATTATGTGAATATAATGATGCAAAATTGCTTTCACATATGATCACAACCAGGGAATCAGTAAAATTGGTAAAAAAAGCTAAACAATCTGATATCAAAGTTTCTGCCTCTGTATCTTTCCACAATCTGGTTGCCACAGATAGTAAAATAAGAGATTTTGATTCAATGCACAAAGTTCTGCCTCCATTACGAACAAAGGCCGATGTAAATGCGTTGATTAAAGGACTACAGGATGGTACAATTGACTGCATCGTATCCAATCATACACAAATAGACGTGGAGGATAAAAAGAAAGCATTTTATTATGCTGGTTTCGGTGCACTCGGACTGGAACAAATGTTCAGCGTTTTAAATGAGAAAATAGCTAATAAACTCACACTTGAATTATTGGTTGAAAAATTGAGTCATGGTCCGAGACAAATACTAAATATTCCGGTTCCTGAGATCAATAAAGGAGTAGAAGCAAATCTTACTTTATTCGATCCTGAAATGAAATGGACTTTTAAAGCTTCTGATATTAAATCAAAATCAAAGAATGCTCCATTTCTGGGTGAAGAATTGACTGGAAAAGTTATAGGTGTTATTTCCAAAGGTTCGACAAATATTGTATAATTATTTAATGATAAATTTAAAGTATATGAAACCAAGTTTAGTGATATTAGCTGCAGGTATGGGAAGTCGTTATGGCGGATTGAAACAAATGGATGAGTTTGGTCCAAATGGAGAAACAATCATCGATTATTCCATTTATGATGCTATCAGGGCAGGATTTGGGAAGGTTGTATTTGTTATCCGTGAGTCATTTATGGATGATTTTAAGAAATTTTTCAGCAATAAGTTTGAAACAAAAATAAAAGTGGAATTCGTAACGCAGGAATTAAGCAACCTGCCAGATGGATTTTCTGTGCCAGAGGGAAGACAAAAACCCTGGGGGACAGCACACGCCGTGCACATGGCTAAATCTAAAGTGAATGAGCCCTTTTTAGTTATAAATGCGGATGATTATTATGGTCAGGAAGCGTATCAGGTTGCTGCTGATTTTTTTGCGGCCAACCCAACAGAAGGAGAGGGGAAGAAAAATTATAATGTGATCGGGTACAAATTGGTTAATACACTGTCTGATCATGGTACGGTTAACAGAGGAGTTTGTCAGGGGGATGAAAAGGGGAATTTAGTCGGTATCGAAGAATGCAAAAATATTAAAAGGGACGAGGATAAGATCATTCGTTTTCCTGCAGGTGATGAAAATAGAGTTCTCGGAGAGGATGCAATTGTTTCAATGAATATGTGGGGCTTTTATCCTTCATATTTTGATTTCTTTGAAAGGGAATTTTCAGATTTCCTTGCAAATGACGGGAAAGAACTAACTTCCGAATATTATATTCCGGATCTTATTGATCACCTCATAAATACCAAAGAATCAGATGTTAAAATTCTGTCTTCTGATTCAGCCTGGTTCGGAGTAACGTATCAGGATGACAAGCCACATGTTGTTGCGAAACTCAACGAAATGATTGAAAATGGAGTGTATCCACTTCATTTGTGGAAATAAACAGAAATATAAGAATACGTGGGCCGGTTTCGTTAGAAAATGAACCGGCCTTTTTTTATCAGTTGCCTGTTCATGATCTCTAATTCCCGGGCACCCGTAACAACGATTGAATCATCAGTGGTAAAGTCAATATCAGTAGACCTTTCTTCATAATCCACCGAATTCAATATCACTTTGATCACGTTTTTTCTGGCGATGTGTTTATTGTTTGAACGTATAATCGTCCATGGCGTCTCAGCTGAATTAGTCGCCTTGAGCATTTTGAATTTTGTATCCGTAAAATCATCCCATCTATCTTGGGCCTGAACATCGATTTCACTCAACTTCCATTGCCGCAAGGGATCTGTTTTTCTTCTTTCAAATCGCCGTGCCTGCTCATCCTTTGTAACGCTGAAATATAATTTGATCAAAATTGTACCCTGCCTTGCCAAATCTCTTTCAAAACCCTTTACCCCCTTCATAAAATCCTTATATTCCCTTTGGCTACAGAAACCAAACACAGATTCAACCATGGCCCGGTTGTACCAACTTCTGTCAAAAAGGACGATTTCTCCACCCCTTGGAAAGTGTGATATATATTTTTGATAGTACCATTGACTTTTTTGTTCATCGGTAGGTTTTCCCAGAGCTACAATCCGGTAGTGTTTTTCATTCATGTATCTGCTTACCCTTCGAATCGTGCCTCCTTTGCCAGAAGCATCCCTGCCTTCAAATAGAATGATCATTTTTTTTCCGTGCAGTTCCAGATGGTTTTGTAATTTGATCAGGTCAGCCTGTAATGGTTTGAGTTCTTGTTCCTGCTCGTATTTTAATATGGCTTTTTTGATTTTTGGGTCCATTCTGTCTTTTTTTAGATCATTTTGATCATTCAGAAAATGTTGTAGATTCAAAAATACAAAAATACTAACATAGACAGGGAATTACAAGCCTATGATAATTTCAGAAATATAAAGGAATTCAAAGCTCAGAATAAAGCGAATTTATCACTTTATTCTTAGATAAATCCCTGTTCCTTCATCCAATCATCATTAAAGATCTTCCCCAGATAGCGGGAGCCGTGATCGTGGAATAACAAAACCACGATGGAGTCTTCTGTGAATTCCGATGCTTTTTGTCGGACTGCCTGAATTACGGAACCGGCAGAATAACCCATTAATAATCCTTCTTTTATGGCAAGCTCACGTGCCCCTAATGCCCCATCTTTGTCTGAAACTTTAATGAATTCATCAATGATGTCAAAATTTACATTGGCTGGAAGAATGTCTTCTCCAATTCCTTCTGTAATGTAAGGATAGATTTCTGACGTGTCAAACTCTCTGGTCTCATGGTATTTCTTAAATACGGATCCATAAGGATCAACGCCCCATGTTAATACATTCGGATTCTTTTCTTTTAGAAATTTCCCGATTCCTGAAATTGTACCGCCCGTTCCAACACCCACAATGAAATGGGTTAATTTCCCTTCTGTCTGATCCCATATCTCTGGGCCTGTTGACAAATAATGCGCAAGCGAATTGGACAGATTATCGTATTGGTTGAACCAATATGAATTTGGAATTTCTTCACTCAATCTTTTAGCAACCGAATAATAGGAGTCTGGGTGGGTAGGGGCCACAGCCGTTGGACAAATATAAACCTCTGCACCCATCGCTTTTAAGGCATTGATCTTGTCTTCAGATTGCTTGTCGCTCAATGTAAAAATACATTTATACCCTTTAATGCTAGCAGCCATGGCCAATCCCATTCCGGTATTACCGGAGGTACATTCGATAATGGTTCCCCCCGGTTTGATCTTGCCACTTTTTTCTGCATCTTCCAGCATTCTGAGAGCCATCCTGTCTTTGGTTGAATGTCCCGGATTGAATGTTTCAAGTTTAGCCAGGAACGTTCCCGGGATATCTTTAAATAATTTATTTATCTTGATCAAAGGTGTGTTTCCAATGGTGTCAAGTATATTGTTTAAATACATAGATTTTTCAAAATTTTCAATTGGTTTTTATCACAAAACTTGCCTGAAACAAGGTTCTATTGATAAAATCGCAAAAGTAATACAATCAATGGCATAATGTCAAAAATAAGCAGGGCTGAATGCTTTCTTCATTTATATTAACAAATCTAATGGAAATATGAAACCATTGGGAGCCAAAAGGTTTCGGGTTTTTTTTATCCGGTTCTGAATTTGTGCTTTATTCTTTTATGTAAGTCGTTTTTACATAAAAACGGGTGTCAAGCGCACCAAGTGACTTTGCCGCATCAGGAGATAAGATCAATTTTACGTTTTCCGGATAACTATTACCAGGAATTTTGCCTATAACCTTGACAGATATGGTTCTGTTGAGTTGAGGGTTTAATACCTCGATTAATGTACCTGATTTTGCCTCACTGTGCAAAGCAAACATACCGGATGCTTTGCTGTTTTTATTCCAGATCGCCAGGCCGTTTTGATGGCCATACTCTATAGCTACATCAACTTCTAATTGGTTCAGTGTATCTGGTATCTCTACCTGAATATCACTTTCAATTTCTGTATCATTTACTACTTCTGCCTGGTCATCATCTTGAATATTGTCCATATCAATTTGATCCGAATCAATATCTGTGTTTTCTTGTGCTATCGTGCTATTGTAAATTTCTCCTTCCTGGATTTGTTTCCAGCCAATTAAGATCATTTGACCTGGTTTTAGATCAAAATTATTTAATTCGTTTCTTTGCATGAGGGCCTGCATGTTCTGATTGAAATAGACCCTTGAGATGCGGTAAAGATTATCCTTGGGTGATGTTTTGTAATAAACAGGAATATATTCAGCGATATTTGAGTCTTTTGAAATGAGGTCTATAATATCTGAATGGAAAAAAATATCTAAAGTATCCCCCGGGTTCAGGAATATAACTTCTTTATCCTGGTTGAGAGATTCAATATCTCCTGCCGTGGTTTTATACGCTTTACATATTGAGTACAGTGTGTTTTTTGGACGAACCATATATTTTGTTACAATTTGATCTTTTGAGTTTTTTTCAAAAACAATTGATTTCGGCATGTGAATGGATTGCCCAAACAGACTTGTTTGACTCATTATGAGTAAAATACATATGTAAAAAATCGAATTGTAAGCTATTTTCATTATTTTGTATCTTGATAATTAGTTACAAATATATTATAAAAAATAATAATATGAAAGAATGGAAATAATATATCTCTCCTTTTGTATATTTACGGGGTTCAGAAGAATTAACTTTATATTTTAAAGAAAAGTATTTATGACAAATTGCATTGCGATAATTCCGGCCAGATATGATTCCACTAGACTTCCAGCGAAGGTTCTGGCTGACATTGATGGCATGACTATGCTTGAACGGGTGTACAGGCAGGTGCAAAAGACAAATGAAATTGACCGGATCATAATAGCAACAGATGATCCCCGAATTGAATCGCATGCCAAAGGTTTTGGCGCTGAAGTCGAAATGACCTTTAAATCCCATAACACAGGGACGGAGAGATGTGCACAAGTGGCTAGAAATTTTTGGCAAGGAGATGTAATATTGAATGTACAAGCTGATGAACCATTTATAGATCCTTCAGTCATTGATCTGCTTGCTCGTAAAATGAAAGAGGATGACTGGATGCAAATTTCAAGTCTGAAAACTGTAATTAAAAGTGAAGTTGACTGGATGGATGAAAATGTTGTCAAAGTGGTTTGTAATCGAGTAGGGAAGGCATTGTATTTTAGCAGGGGAACTATTCCCTTTGTACCCTCTCATAATGATTTTTCAGCAGATTACTTTAAGCATTTGGGGATATATGGATTCAGGAATAAAACGCTGCAGGAAATTGTTTCATTAGAGAAATCTCCACTGGAGAAAGCGGAATTGCTGGAACAATTGAGATGGATGGAAAATGGTTATCAAATCCATATGTTCAATGTAACGAGTGAAACGATTAGTATAGATAATGCAGCAGATTTGGAAAAAGCAATTCGTTATGCTGAAAAATTACACAATTAGAGTTTTCATCTAATTGATTTTTGAAAAATAGAATCTGTTTAAAAAGGCAAAAATCTATGATCTTTCCATCTGAATCCTTTAGTAGGAGATCAAAACAGCTATAGCAAGAAATATTGCGGCTAGAGTACTTAATATCAGAAACAAGGGCAACATAAATCGAATCCATTTTTCATAAGGTACACCTCCAAGACTCAAAACGGCCATTAAAACACCGGATGTTGGGATGATCGTATTTGAAAAACCATCTCCACAGGTGAAAGCAAAAACCGCTGTTTGTCGGGTAATGCCGAGCAGATCCGATAATGGAGCCATGAGCGGCATTGTGGTTGCGGCCTGACCACTGCCCGATGGAATAAAGAAATTCAAAAAGGTCTGAAAAACGAACATTCCTTCTGCTGCAATTATTTTGGGCATGCCTTCAATTGAGCTTGCAGCAAAATGGATTAAAGTATCCATGATCATACCATCTGCTAAAACTACCTGAATCCCTTTTGCAAATCCAACTACGAGGGCAGCTACCGCCATTTCCTTGGTGCCGCTCACGAATGCTTCTGCTGTCTCCTGAGGACTTAGTTTGCCGATCCAGGCTGCAATTACAGCCATTAATAAGAATCCACCTGCCATTTCAGCCAGCCACCAATTCATGGTCTGCATGCAAAAGATTATCAGGATAAATATGAGTACTGTAGCATAGACAATAAACTTGTGTCTCTTGGTTAAATTAAGTTTTTCAAATGATAAGCTTGAATTATCCACCTTTACGCCGTACATCAGTGATTTTGTCGGGTCTTTTTTGATTTTTCTTCCATATCTGTACAGATAAATAATAGCCGTTATTAGAATAATAACGAAAAAAATCATCCTGAATCCAATTCCACTCCCTATAGGGACTTCTGCTATTCCTTGAGCGATTTGAACCGTAAAAGGGTTTGTTGTTGCAGCAGCAAATCCAACATCTGCGGCGAGAATGACCAGACCTATTCCATAAATCCTGTCATATCCCATTTCTCTTGCCAGGTAAATAAAAAGCGGGACCAATGGGATAAATTCCTCACCCATTCCCAAAGTGGAGCCGGCAATGGCTATTAAAACCATCAAAAGGATGGTGAGCCAGGTATCAGAACCAGAATATTTTCTGACCAATGCCTGAATAACGGCTGTAATGGTACCGGTTCTTTGGATGACACTAAAAACACCTCCTAAAATAAAAATGAAGAAAATGATATCAGCCGTACCTTCCATCCCCCGTGGGATCGCCGATAAAAACTGTAAAAAGCTGACAGGACTGGCTTTGCCCTCTTCCTTAGTCTCAACAAAAATACCGGGAATAGAGTAATGTTTCTCAATTTCCTGAAAGGTGCCGGGAACAACCATGGTTCGTTTCAGGCCATTCAACTCTTTCTCCTCCCGGATAAATTCACCGGAAGGAACTATATATGATAGGAACACCCCGAACAAAATTATGCCCGTGAGCAAGGTGTACACATGGGGGACCTTTAACTTTTCAAACCATTGAAAAGACATTAATCCCGTTTCATTTTTTTGATTACCAGGACATCATAAGCATAAACAGCAATTGCAGAAAATAAGGCTAAAGCTGCAAAAATACCCCACATGATATCAGGTCTTTGCATATCTCTGGCAAAATGACCGTATAATTGACCGGAAAGTATCCCTCCGAATAAATTCCCCAATGCAATACACCAGTAAAAATAACCCATGTACAAAGCAACTTTTTCAGGAGGCGCAATGCTACCTGTGTATTCTTTTGATTTAGGACTGGCTAGCATTTCACCAAATGAAAATACGATAATACCAGCAAATACAATCCATCCTGTATCTCCAAAAATTAAGATCGAGAAACTGACAACAGTGATCAAAACACCCCAGAAAATGGTTGTAAATGGTTTTAACCTGGTCACTAAATATGAAATCAACACCTGGAAAAAGATGATGGCGCCAGCATTGAAATTGATCATATATTCCGGGTTTAATTGTCCGGGAGTTGTCATGTTATTACCCATGCCAACTGCCCAGCTCTCAAGACCTAAGCCTCTTAATCCGGAAGTAAATAAATTTAAAATATCTGATGTATCTACGAAATCCCTAATATGCAATGGAAGGGTGTAAAATAATTGATTGAATGATGTCCAGAATCCAGACATTAACAAAAGAAACAATCCAAATCTCCAATCTCCAAGTTTCATTGTCTGTCCTAACCAATGTTTTCTTTCACCCATACTTTTTACGACCAGGTCATAAATTACATTTAAGCCAATCCATCCTAATGAAAGATAAATAATGTGCATCCATGTAAAACTCCCGTCTGATGTGTATTTTGATCCCAAAACGAGCAAGGCTAACAGCCCAAAGACAAATAGAAAGAATCTTCCATTTCCCAATACCTCAACCATGCCGGAAAGTACCTGTTTCAGGCTTCTCTTATTTTCTGAATTTGCTTCTTCAGTTGGCTCTTTAAAGAAGAACATGATCACTATAAAGTTTAATGAAATCCATATTGCTGATGCAATAAATACGTAGTTCCAATCCCATTTTCGCACAATACCTGCAACGATCGGACCTACAAAACCACCAATATTAACCATCATGTAAAAAATACCAAAACCCATGGAGGCTGATTTTTTACTCGTTACCTTACTGATCGTACCTATAATCACAGGCTTAAACATAGCCGCACCTAATGCAACAAGTAAAAATGCAAGGAAGAATGTTGGAAATGTTTTAAATTGGCCTAATAAATAATAGGCAGGTACCAAAACTACAAATGCCGCAAAAAGCATTTTTTTGAAACCATAACGGTCGGCCAGCGCACCGGTTACAACCGGAAACAAGTAGAGGAAAAAAGTTACTACACCCTGTAAAACACCACGATCTTCATCAGAAAAACCAAGACCTCCCTCGGTAACAGAACCAGTAATATATAGTGAAGAAACAGCAAAAAATCCGTACCAGGCCATTCTTTCAAATATTTCCATGGTATTTGCAGCCCAGAAAGTTCCGGGAAAACTCTTAATTCCTACCTTGTTATCCTTTGACATTGTATTTATGTTTTTTGAAACGGAAAGATAAAATATTTTTTGGAAATTCTGTCAGACATTTTAGAGGATGTACTTACATTGGATTTGAATTAATCATAAAATGATCTTCGTATGAAATTCTACCCTAAGCTCTTCCTGTTTATCTGTATGACATTATTGGGATTGACTCTGTTTTCATGCGAATTAAAAAAACATGAATCTAAGCTTCAACATATAAATGGATCGGATACAACAATTGTATTGAAAACCATTTGTTTTGGAGCTTGTAATCGCCAGTGGGAAGATCAAAGCTATTGGCAGACAATTGAGAAGGAAAAACCTGACCTTTGGATCTGGATGGGGGATATCATTTATTGTGATACTGACCATATGAGCCTTATGAGATCACAGTATGATTTGCAAAAAAGCAACTCAGAATACATGGCATTTATTGACAGCGTTCGTGTGATCGGAATTTGGGATGATCATGATTTTGGTAAAAATGATGGAGGAACTTCATTTTTGGCTAAAAAAGGAAGCAGAGACCTTTTGTTCGATTTTCTGGATATTCCTGAATCTGATCCAATTTGGAAAAGAGAAGGTGCCTATCAATCTTATGTTTTTGGGCCTGATAGTCAACAGGTAAAGGTGTTTTTACTCGATGGTAGGTATTTTCGGGATGATCTTTTGCCGGATGATAACTCAGATCAAAGATATTTGCAAAATAAGGATGGCACTTACCTTGGAGACAAACAATGGCAATGGCTCGAAAATGAACTGAAAAACAACCAGGCAAAAATCAATATTTTCGTTTCAGGAATTCAGTTTATTCCTACAGAACATTATTTTGAAAAATGGTACAATTTCCCGATTGAAAGAGAAAAATTTATGAATTTGATCAGTTCAAATTCTGTTCAGAATCCCATGATCCTTAGCGGGGACAGACACATTGGGGAAATTTCAAAAACAATAGTTAATGGTATGGAACTCTTTGAAGTCACGAGCAGCGGACTTACCCATTCTTATGAGAAAGCAGATGAAGAAAACCCATATAGAGTGGGTGAATTAATTTCGGTTCGCAATTTTGGAAAATTAGACATGAAATGGGAAATGGATAGTTTATCCATAAGATATGCCATACATGATTTGAATGGCAATACTTTGGAATCTGTTCAAAGTACAGTGAAGTTGAAAGATTAAGACAACATGACCCAACATAATTTATGCCTCTCTTAATAAATTCAAATACATCTGAATCGTATTCTGAAGCCCATAATATAAAGCATCACTAATGAGCGCCTGACCTATGGAAACTTCCAGTAAATGAGGAATGTTTTCTCTGAAATATTTGAGATTGGTTAAATTCAGGTCATGACCTGCATTTAAACCAAGTCCGGCTTCATGGGCAGCAATAGCTGTTTCCCTGAATGCTTTTATAGCCATAACTTTATCTTTGGCATAATTGGCGGCAAACGGCCCGGTGTATAGTTCAATGCGTTCCGCCCCGGTTGCTTTAGCAGACTCAATCAACTCTGGTTCAGCATTAAGAAATAAGGAAACGCGAATGCCTTGTTCGTGTAATCTGCCTATAATATCCTGCAAAAAAGCTTTATTCTCTTTCGTGTTCCAGCCGGTATTTGAAGTCAGAACACCCGGAGGGTCAGGAACAAGCGTGCATTGGTGCGGTGTATTTGTCAAAACGAGTTCCATGAATCTTTTGTTGGGATACCCTTCAATATTGAATTCAGTAGTCACCAGCTTTTTTAATTCAGGTACGTCTGCAAATCTAACGTGACGCTCATCCGGTCGGGGATGAACAGTAATGCCTTGCGCTCCAAATAATTCGCAATCTCTGGCGACCTGATTCAAATCAGGTACATTTTCTCCTCTGGCATTCCGAATAAGGGCTACTTTATTGATGTTTACGCTAAGTCTTGTCATTTTGCATTGTTTTCTGGGACAAATTTCGGTATAATTTAATTCCAAACATCAATTTAATTGAATAAATTATTATCAGAAATAGGCCTGACTTCCCGTCTTTACGACCTAATTGACTATTTTTGAAAAAAATATAGAAATTGAAATTGTTAAGAAAAGCATTGATCCTCATTACTCTTTACGTTCTCATGCAATTGGTTATGATGTTAATTGCCTATTTGCTATTTAACGTAAATCTTTTCGAGATAAATAAAAATGCTTCTGTTAATTTCATCGATTCTTTTTCTGTAAGTGAATTGAAATTATTTATTTTCCTGAATCAAATTTTTGGCTTGTTCCTGCCTGCACTATTCTTCTTGCTAATTTATTATAAAACAAATTTTTTCAAAATAATTGACTTGGGGATTTCGAGCCGGGCAGAATTGCCTGTTCTGGCTCTTGCCATACTCCTTTTTAGCTATCCTGCCATCCAGTTTCTTGTATATGTCAATGGGCAGATTCCCATTTCGGATTGGATGAGTGATACGTCATTGGAAATTCAGGAATACATGCTTAAGGTCATTTCGATGGATAGTAAAATAGACCTGATAACGAATATCGGGCTCATAGCACTGGTTCCGGCTATTTCAGAGGAACTGTTTTTTAGAGGCATGCTCCAGAAAGAACTGTTGAAGATATTCAGAAAAAGCCATGTGGCAATTGTGACAGCAGCCGTCATTTTTAGTGCTTTTCACTTCCAATTTGAAGGTTTCCTTCCCCGTTTAGGGCTTGGTCTTTTGCTTGGATACGCTTATTTTTATACAAAAAGCTTTTTTGTACCATTTCTGATGCATTTTACCAATAATGCTATTATGGTTGTTGCCGTATACCTGAATCCTGAAAAAATTGAGGTCACCCTGCAGGAAGAATTTACTCCAGTCAATTATATGATTGTAATAGTTTCGTTCATAGTGGTAGTTTCCTTGTTTAAAATATTGAAAAATAAAAAAGAGATACATGAAGATCAGCACGTTGTATAGAAGAAGTATTACTGGCCTCATTTTCGGGCTCATAGTGTTAGCACTCATATTGATCAATCAATTAAGCTTACATATTTTTGTGTGGTTGATCGCTTTACTTTGTAGTTATGAGTATCTTCAAATGCGGTCGGAGATCAAATTGGGAAAAATCGCGCTTTGGTCAATTTCAGTACTGGTCGGGCCCGCTTTGCCTGTACTGAATTATCTGGAACTTTTTTCATTTAATCCCATCCTCCCATTGGTGATTATTTCAGTTTTATACCATTTGTATCTAGGGGGACGTGTAATTTTTGATTATCAATATAGCAAGAGTTCCTTCAATATTATCTTTTCCTGTTTTCTCTACATTGGACTGCCTCTGCTATTGTTGAATCAACTTTTAGTGGACAAATATGATTATATCCTTATCATTAATATATTGGTCGTAATCTGGGCAAGCGATACTTTTGCATACCTTATAGGTTCTACCATGGGTAAAACAAAATTGCTATCCAGGGTATCGCCGGGGAAAACGGTTGAAGGAGCCATTGGAGGTGTTGTTTTTTCTATAATATCAGGCCTGATTTTATATAAATATCTGCCAATAGGGGATATCTATTTTCACCTTTTCCTTGCAGTAGTCATCTGGTTTTTTGGTTTGCTGGGGGATTTAGTAGAATCCCATCTGAAAAGAAGCTATAATTTAAAGGATTCAGGCACGATTTTACCCGGACATGGTGGTTTTCTCGATCGGTTTGATTCGTTTAATTATCTGCTCCCATTTGTGATGTTATACCTTCTTTTATTCTCAAATTAATGGGTACATTTGTCGATCACAATATTCTAATAATATAAATCTAAGGGAAGAATGGATAAAAAACCACTCATACTACTTACGAATGATGATGGAATTTTTGCTAAAGGAATCAAATCACTCGTAAAAGTGGCAAGGAAATTCGGGGAAGTTGTCGTAGTCGCCCCCAATAGTCCGCAATCAGGACAGGGACACGCAGTTACTATAATGGATCCGATTCGAATTCATAAGGTGGATGTTTTTGAAGGTGTTGAATCCTGGGAGTGTTCAGGAACACCGGTTGATTGTGTGAAACTCGCAACGAATGTGATCTTAAAAAACAGAAAGATTGATTTGTGCTTATCGGGAATAAATCACGGTAGCAATGCCTCTATCAATATTCTTTATTCAGGTACAATGTCTGCTGCGATGGAGGCAAGCCTCGAAGGAATTATGTCCATTGGGGTCTCTTTGTTGGATTATAGTTTTAATGCAGATTTTAGTGGATCTGAACTTGTTTTGGAAGGTCTTATCGGGGAGGTTTTGAAATCCAAACAGGATCCTTGCTTGTTAAATGTAAATATTCCAAATGTCCCTTATGAAGAGATTAAAGGAACGAAAATTTGCCGTCAGGCAGATGGAAATTGGGAGGAGGAATTTCAGGAATCCAGAGATCCACGAAATCAACCCTATTATTGGCTGACAGGTAAGTTTGTTAATTATGACGAAGGAGAGGATACGGACCTTTGGGCATTGGACAACAATTACGTGAGTATCGTGCCTTCACATCATGACCTGACAAATTACAGTGTTTTGGATAAATTGCAACATTTATCTTCCGAAAAGTAATTTTGATTCAGATCACAAGTTTTATAATAAAGATAAATTTTTGAGTAGTGAAAATTGATAAAAATATTTTAATTGGGCTGGTCCTTGGACTTGGCGTTCCGGTTGTGGGATATGCAATAATCATGATCATTTTTGAGCAATTGACTGATCTGGGTTGGATGAATGAACTCTCTAGTTCATTCGGAGTTATGAAAAGGATGCGTACCATGGGCGTTTTGGCCATCGCTGTAAATCTTATTCCTTTTAATTATTTTAAACGTGCCGGAAATATGAGCTCAATGCGAGGTATTGTTTTGGCAACATTCCTTTATGCAGCCTTCTGGATAATCTATTTTTGGAGTAGCATCAATCAGTAATGGGCCTGTCCAGATTCTATATCATTGCAGGGGAATCTTCTGGGGACCTGTATGGAGCTGAACTGGTCAGAGAAATTAAAAATCTTACTCCAGGAGCTTCGTTTTATGGATTTGGCGGACCGGAAATGCAAAAATCAGGTGTTGAAATTTCAAGGTCTATAGATAAACTTGAACTCATCGGGTTCACTGAAGTTGTGTTGAAAGCTGGAACCGTTCTGCAAAATTTCAAAATTGCTAAAAAGGATTTGATAAGGATAAAACCGGATGCCCTGATCCTGATTGATTACCCGGGTTTTAACCTCAGAATGGCTGAGTGGGCAAAGAATAGAGGCATAAAAGTGTTTTATTATATTGCCCCTCAAACCTGGGCATGGAAAGCCTCCAGAAATGAAAAAATCAAAAAATTTGTTGATAAATTGTTCGTTATTTTGCCATTTGAGGAAAATTATTTTAATAAAAATGGCATCCCTGCTGAATTTGTGGGGCATCCCATGGTCGATCAAATCGAAAATTTCAAATCCAGTCAAAAAGCCGAAATACCTGTTTTTTCCCAAATTAGTGACAAGAAAATTATTGCGATTTTGCCTGGTAGCCGATCTGGTGAAATTTCAAAAATGACACCTTACCTGATCAATATGATCAAAAATATGCCGGATAAGCATTTCGTGATCGCAGCACTGAGTAAAAATCCCAAATCACTCTATGAGGCTTTCAAACATTTTGATAATGTACAGCTGATTTATGACAAAACACTGGATGTTCTTCAAGTAGCAGACTTCGGTCTGATTAAATCAGGAACTTCTACCTTACAGGCTGCCTTGCTCAAATTACCACATGTGGTTTTCTATAAAGTAAGTCCGATTTCCGGATGGATAATGAAAAAACTGGCAACCATTAAGTTTGCGGCCTTACCTAACCTCATTCTTAACCGGCTGGTCGTTCCTGAATTATTGCAGGAAGAATTAACCTCAGCTAATCTTGAATTCCAACTCAGAGCAGTGATGGAAGAATCAAAGAAAGAAGCTCAAATATTGTCATTTGATCTTTTGGAAAGTAAATTAAAAAAAGATCATAATAGTGCTCAACTAGTGGCGCAGGCTATTGTATCAGCAATAGAGTAAATTATCATTTATTTTGTATTTATACCAGGTTTATTCGCTTTTGCCTGGCTTCTGAAGCAACCATAACAGGAAAGCATATTCCAGTGCGGTTTCCTTTAATTGTTTGAAACGGCCTGATGCTCCACCATGTCCTGTGTCCATGTCACAATGGAACAACAATGGATTATTATCCTTTTTAAATTCGCGCAGACGAGCCACCCATTTTGCAGGTTCCCAGTATTGAACCTGTGAGTCATGGAAACCAGTTGTAACCAACATTGCAGGATATGATTTAGGTTCTATGTTGTCGTATGGTGAATAGGATTTGATATAATGGTAATATGCTTCATCTTTTGGATTGCCCCATTCGTCAAATTCTCCTGTAGTAAGCGGTATTGACTCATCCAGCATGGTCGTCAGAACATCCACAAATGGTACAGCTGCAATAATGCCTTTCCATAAATCAGGTCGCATATTAATCACAGCGCCCATCAATAAACCACCTGCACTTCCACCCATCGCAAATAATTTTTCAGGGTGAACAAATTTGTTTTCTTTTAAGTATTCTGCCACGCAAATAAAATCATCAAAACTGTTTTTCTTGTTTAGCATTTTACCATCCTCATACCACTTTCTTCCCAATTCTTCTCCGCCCCTTACATTGGCGATCGCATAGATAAATCCTCTGTCAAGTAAACTCAACCTTATACTGCTGAAATAAGGATCCAGACTAATACCATAAGAACCATATCCATATAAAAGTAATGGGTTCTGACCATTCTTTTTTGTGTCCTTATGATATACAAGCGATATAGGGATGCTCTTTCCATCCGGACTGGTCGCATTAATTCTTTCTGTTTTATAATTGGAGGAATCAAAACCGCCTAAAACTTCTTGCTGCTTCATCAGTCGAATTCCTCTGTTCTCAAGATGATAGTCATAGACAGCTAAAGGACTGATCATGGAAGTATATCTCAATCTGAACCACTCTGTATCATAATCAGGGTTTTTGCCTGAAAAAACAAGGTGATTGTCTTCCGGAAAACTAATATAATGAGATTCACCCTTACGATTGATCACTCTCAATTGTGTGATACCATCTATTCTTTCATTTACCACAAAGAAATTTCTGAAAATATCCATCCCTTCAACTAAAATTTCTTCGTTGTGTGGAATGTAATCTACCCAGTTTTCTAGTTTTGTTTTATCCAGCGGACAAGTCATGATCTTAAAATTCACAGCGTCCAGGTTGGTTCTCATAAACCACTGGTCTTCAAAATGCGAGATGCTGTATTCCAGCTTTTCTTGCCTTTCCTGAAATATTTTGAATTCGCCATCGGGTTGGCTGGCATCCAGAAATCTGAATTCATTAGATAGGGTAGAGGCTGAACCAATAACCAGATATTTCTTTGATTTGGTCTTGGAGATAAAGGTTATGAAACTTTCATCTTTTTCATGAAATACTTCAATGTCTTCTTTTGGGTTTGTACCTAGTTTATGCCTGTAAATTTTATATGACCTTAGCGAACTGTCCTTAACGGTATAAAAAATGGTTTTGTTATCATTTCCCCAAACGGCATGTCCCGTGGTATTTGTAATTTTGTCCTTTAAATATACGTCTGAACCAATTTCTTTAAATTTCAGGGTGTATTTTCTTCGGCTTTTAGTATCCTCACCATATGCAAGTAACTTATTATCAGGGCTAATGCTCAATCCTCCAATTTGGTAAAATGCATGATCTTTTGCAAGTTCATTAACATTCAAAAGCAAGATTTCTTCCGCCTCAAGATTTTCCTTCTTTCTTGAAAAAACAGGAAATTCCTGTCCCTCTTCATATTTGGTTAGATAGTAAAATCCGTTTTCGAGATAAGGCACTGATTGGTCATCTTGTTTGATCCGTCCAACCATCTCTTCATACAACTCAGTTTGAAGGTCCTCTGTTCTGGACAGAACCTTTTTTAAATATGCATTTTCAGCATTCAGATGATCCAGCACCTCTTTGGTGTGATCATCAGGAGTTTCTGCATTTTTTTGTTCATCGGTCAGACGCATCCAGTAATAGGGGTCATTACGCTTGTCACCATGCTGTTCAATCTCATGTTGCTTGCGGACCGCTATTGGCGTTCCATTTTCATTAAATTTCATTGAAATAAATTTAATAACAAAAAAAGGATGTGACCCAAGTTATATCAATTATACTTGATGTTATCTACGCTTAATCATCCAGTTTTAAAACTTCAATAAATGCTTTTTGTGGTACTTGTACAGATCCAAATTGCTTCATTCTTTTCTTACCTTTTTTCTGTTTTTCTAGCAATTTCCTTTTTCTGGTTATATCTCCGCCATAACATTTGGCTGTCACATCTTTTCTTAAAGCAGACAAAGTTTCTCTGGCAATTATCTTTTGCCCGATAGAAGCCTGAATGGCGATCTGATATTGTTGCCGTGGAATTAATTCCCGGAGTTTTTTACACATTCTTCTTCCAAATGACTGCGCTTTATCACGATGGATCAAGGAAGAGAATGCATCTACTCGTTCGCTGTTCAATAAAATATCCATTTTAACCAGATCTGATTTCCTGTAATCCAGCGGACTGTAATCAAAGGAAGCATATCCTCTTGAAATGGATTTTAATTTGTCATAAAAATCAAATACGATCTCTGCCAGGGGAAGATGATAACTCATTTCAACCCTGGTTTCAGTCAAATAAGATTGATTGATCATTAAACCTCTCTTTTCAAGACATAAATTCATGATCGGACCGATGTAATCCGGTTTTGTGATGATCTGTGCAAGAATATATGGTTCTTCAACTGAATTTAAATAAGTTGGTTCAGGTAAGTCAGATGGAGTGTTTACCATCAGTTTTTGATCCTTGGTAGTATAGGCAAAATACGAAACGTTTGGTACGGTTGTGATAACGTCCTGATCAAATTCACGACTCAGGCGCTCCTGGACGATCTCCAGATGCAACATTCCCAGAAAACCACATCTGAACCCAAAGCCCAATGCATTGGATGATTCAGGTTCGAATATAAGTGAAGCATCATTTAATTGTAATTTTTCCAATGCATCCCGCAAATCTTCAAAATCGTCATTGTCCATTGGGAAAATACCGGCAAATACCATTGGTTTTACCTCTTCAAAACCTTTTACGGCCATGTCGCAGGGATTTTGACGATGGGTAATGGTGTCTCCGACTTTGATCTCTTTGGATTCTTTGATCCCGGTTATAATGTAACCAACGTCACCTGCGCCCAGAGTTTGCTTGGGAATCTGTGTCATTTGAAGAATACCAACCTCATCCGCCAAATATTCTTTGTTCGTATGTACAAACCTCACTTTATCTCCCTTACTGATCGTACCATTAAATATTCTGAAATAAGCGATCACACCACGGTAGGAATTGAATACTGAATCAAAAATCAGTGCCTGAAGCGGGCCTTTTGGGTCTCCTTTAGGTTGAGGTACTTTCTTCACGATGGCTTCCAGGATTTTTTCCACACCTTCACCGGTTTTACCGCTGGCATGAATAATGTCTTCCAAATCACATCCTAAAAGATCAATGATCTGATCTGTGACTTCTTCGATATCGGCGCTGGGCATATCGATCTTATTCAGGATCGGAATAATTTCCAGGTTATTTTCAATTGCCAAATATAAATTTGAAATCGTCTGGGCCTGTATGCCCTGAGTCGCATCTACCAGTAATAGGGCCCCTTCACATGCCGCTATAGACCTGGATACCTCATAAGAGAAATCCACATGGCCTGGAGTATCAATTAAATTCAATGTATAGCGCTGCCCGTCTACCTCCCGGTCATAATACATTTGTATTGCATGACTCTTTATAGTTATACCTCTTTCTCTTTCGATATCCATGTCATCCAAAGCCTGATCTTTCCTGTCTCTTTCACTGATCGTATTCGTCAGATCAAGCAATCGATCCGATAAAGTACTCTTACCATGATCAATGTGTGCAATGACGCAAAAATTCCTGATTTTTTCCATAGCGCGCAAATATACGTATTTAAGCAAATTACAAATATATTTTTTTGTGAATCAGCTAAAATATGATTTGAAAAATAATTATTTATTAATTTTTATTTAAAAACATATTATAAAATTATGTAATATGTAAATTAAATTTTATATTTGATCCGTCAATAAGATATTAAGATTTTTCCTGATAAACCGGTATTGTGGCTTTTATTTTCTCTCTGCGGAGACATCCCAAAAACAATTTCCACAATACCGGTTGGAAAAATTTTCCTTCCTTCCGCATTTTCCAATATTGCTTTTTTCTGAATTCAGTCCGATCCTGGGAATGGTAAGTAAGTATTTAATTCTCAAATTATTGCCTTCCGTTCAAGTTACGTCATAATACTCGTTATGTATATATTCTTATAACTGTTTCAACATTCTAGATGCTAAGTTGTTCGTTAATAGAGTTGCATTTTTTGTGTAATATTCAATAATCATAAATTATTTGGTTTTACAATAGTTTATATACCTTTGCGTTCTATCCAAATATCTTAGAAAAGCTATAAATATTAAATTTTGACCGATAAGTTAGTTATCATTCCTACTTACAATGAAAAGGAAAACGTTAGGGAAATTACCAGAGCCATCAGAGAATTGCCTATGTTCTTTGATATTCTCTTTGTAGACGATGGTTCGCCGGATGGCACGGGTAATATTGTAAAGGAATTACAAAAGGAATACGAGGGAATACTTCTAATAGAAAGAGCTGGAAAACTCGGGCTGGGAACCGCCTATATCACTGGTTTTAAAATGGGACTTGAAAAAGGCTATGAGTTTATTTGTGAAATGGATGCTGATTTTAGTCATAAACCCGTAGATCTCGTCAGATTGGTTAAAGCCTGTGACAACAATTATTATGATTTTTCAGTGGGCAGCCGTTATGTTAAAGGAGGGGGTATCGAAAATTGGCCATTTGATAGATTATTTCTTTCTTATGGTGCATCGATTTATGTGCGGATGATAACCTGGATGAATGTAAAGGATCCTACCGCCGGTTTTGTCTGTTATAAAAGAGAAGTTCTTGCAGCCATGGATCTTGATAAGATCCGATTTATTGGTTATGCATTTCAGATTGAAATGAAATTTGCAGCAAAAACGCTCGGTTTTCGCCTGAAGGAAGTACCTATCGTGTTTACTGACAGAATCGCCGGAGTCTCTAAAATGAACAAATCCATCATCAGTGAGGCAATTTTTGGTGTTATTAAAATGAAATGGAATAGCTTCTATAGTTCTTATCGAAAAAAATTAATTATAAATACCTGAATATAAGTATCTTGTGTTCTATTGTTATGACAAAAATATTTCTTATAAACTTATAGGAAAGGACTTATTGTATTTATTACAATTAACTATGATATAATTGTATGATTTCGTACCTTTGAGGACTTTTTTGAGAGCAAATATTAATTCGAATTTAAATGGAAGAAAATCAACGCGTAATCCCGATTAGTATAGAGGAACAGATGAAATCAGCTTACATAGATTATTCTATGTCTGTGATTGTCGGAAGAGCCCTCCCGGATGTTAGGGATGGACTTAAACCAGTTCATCGAAGAGTGCTGTATGGGATGCATGATTTAGGTTTAAGCTTTAGTAAATCTTATAAAAAATCCGCCAGGATCGTCGGGGAAGTACTCGGTAAATATCACCCACATGGTGATTCATCAGTGTATGACACAATGGTTAGGATGGCACAGGATTGGTCTCTTAGATATCCGCTGGTAAAAGGACAGGGTAACTTCGGGTCCATGGATGGAGATAGCCCGGCAGCAATGAGATATACAGAAGCCAAACTGGAAAAGATCAGCGATGATATGCTGGCCGATATTAAGAAAGAAACAGTTGACTTCAGATTTAATTTTGATGATACTTTACAGGAACCAACAGTCCTGCCTGCCAGAATTCCGAACCTATTGGTGAATGGCGCTTCTGGAATCGCAGTAGGGATGGCCACAAACATGTTGCCTCACAACCTTACAGAAGTTTCCGATGGCGTAATCGCAATGGTGAATAATCCGGATATTGAATTAGATGAGTTGATGGAGTTTATCAAAGCACCTGATTTTCCAACCGGGGGTACAATTCATGGGCATGATGGTATCCTGGATGCTTTTCAAACAGGAAGAGGCAGAATAGTCCTTCGTGGAAGAGCTGAAATTGAAGACAGAGGTGGAGATAAAGAAAGAATTGTAATCAGTGAAATTCCTTATCAGGTAAATAAAGCTACGCTTGTATCCAAGATCGCCGCGCTTGTTACAGAGGAGAGAGTAAAGGGAATATCTGATATCAGAGATGAAAGTGACAGGAACGGACTTAGGGTAGTAGTAGATGTAAAAAGAGAAGCAATTGCAAAAGTTGTCCTTAGCCAGTTGTTTAAATATACACCGCTCCAATCTTCCTATTCAGTAAATAATGTTGTTTTGGTTAATGGAAGACCTGAATTGCTGAACCTGACCCAGTTGTTGAGAGAGTTCATCAAATTCAGAATTGAAGTTATTATCAGAAGAACCGAGTTTGATCTGAGGAAAGCTGAAGAAAGAGCACATATTCTGGAGGGTTTACTCATCGCATTGGATAATATAGATGAGGTGATAAAAACCATTAGAAATTCCAAAACAGTTGACGAAGCAAGTCAAAGTCTTCAGGAAAAGTTTAAACTTAGTGAGATTCAGGCCAAGGCCATTCTTGAAATGAGACTTCAGAAACTTGTAAGTCTGGAGATAAATAAGATTCAGGAAGAATATGACGAGTTATTAAAAACAATAGAAGACCTGAAGGATATTCTGGGATCACCATCTAGACAAAATGATATTGTCAAGATGGAAATGGAAGAAGTGAAACAAAAATATGGTGACGAAAGAAGGACAGATATAAAATTTGCAGAAGGGGAGATCAATGTGGAAGATGTGATTCCGAATCATAAAGTGGTTATCACTATTTCTCATCTTGGATATGTCAAAAGGACAAAAGCTTCTGAATATAAAACACAAACCCGGGGCGGTAGAGGTTCCCGTGGAAGTAAAACAAGAAATGAAGACTTTATCGAACACTTGTTCGTAGCAATGAATCACAATTATCTGTTGCTGTTTACAGAACAAGGCAGATGTTATTGGTTGAGGGTATTCGAAATACCTGAAGGTTCGAAAACGGGAAGTGGACGGGTGATCAGAAATATTATCAGTTTGCCTCAGGATGATAAAGTAAAAGCATATATCCCGGTTACAGATATGAAGGATGAAACCTTCCTGAATGAAAACTTTATCATGTTCTGTACTCAGAAAGGAAAGGTTAAGAAAACGTCCCTGGAAGCTTTCTCAAGACCAAGGGTAAATGGTATTAATGCAATTACGATCGTAGAGGGAGATGCACTGCTGGAAGCCAAACTGACAGATGGTAATAATGAGATCATAATAGCAAATGATGGAGGGAATGCCATTAGATTCCATGAGTCTGAGGTAAGAACGATGGGAAGAGGAGCTGCAGGGGTGAAAGGTATGAACCTTAGGGCAACAGAAAATGTGATCGGAATGATTTGCATTGAAGCGGACGACACGGTAAAATCAATTTTGGTTGTTTCTGAATTAGGAAATGGTAAAAGATCTGACCGTTTGGATTACAGAGAAACCAAACGTGGAGGTAAAGGTGTTAAAACGCTGAAAGTTACAGATAAAACTGGTAAATTAGTAGCAATCAAAACCGTTGAAGATGAAGATAACCTCATCATTACTACTAAAAATGGGGTGGTGATCAGAATGGATCTTGATGGAATCAGAGTGATGGGTAGAGCGACACAGGGTGTAAGAGTCATCAGGTTGGATGAAAAGGATTCTATTGCAGATGTTGCCGTGCTTTTCGGAAAAGATGAACCACACGGGGACGAGGAAGAATAATTTTAACCTTACATTAGTTTATTTTTAACAATTCCTTAAGGGGATTTAAAATAAAACGATCGTCATAAAGTTACATGAAAGAGAATTTTAAAATTGCTAAAGATATTATAAATCAAAAAAAAACGAGACCTATGAAAAAAATAGCACTAATTGCATTTAGCTTAATCATAGCATTTACAAGTCTACAGGCACAATCACCTTCGAAGGACATGAAGAAAGCTTCAAAATTATTTGGAAGCTATAACCTTGACCCGGCATCAAACGGAGATAAACTGAATGAAGCTTATACCTTGATCAACGGGGCTTTGGAAGATGAAACAGTAGCAGGGATGGCAAAATCCTGGTTGGTTAAAGGTAAGATCCTGAACGAAATGTCAAATGAGGAAATTAAGAGAAAGATCCTTGATCCTAATTACAAACTTGTAAACCCGAATTCAGCTTTGGAGGCTTTTGAAGCTTTTGATAAAGGTTACAGCCTTGCTGAGAAAAGTTATAGAAAAAAAGAAGCTTTAAAGGCTTTGCTGGAAACAGAAAATCATTTAAATAATTATGGAATATATGCTTTTCAGGATAAGGATTATCCAGCAGCTTATATGAATTTTGATGCTGCAACAAGCCTTTTCAAAATGCTTACAGCAAATGAAAAAGGAGCTGAGAGCAGACTGAATGATCCTGCAGTTTACAGTGAGCATATTTTCTATACTGCGGTAAGTGCATATTATGGAGAAATGAAAACCGAAGCAAAACCCTATTTATTGGAACTGTTTAATGCCGGGACTGAAGAAGCAATGGTTTATGAATCATTATATGTGATCGAAAGTGAAACGAATGAAGAGGAAGCCCTTAGCTATCTTGCAGCTGGAAGAACTAAATTTCCACAAAACACAGGCTTATTGTTTGCTGAGATCAACCATTATGTTAAAAAAGGCGAAATGGAGAAAATGATCGACAAACTTGAAACGGCACTTGAACTGGAGCCTGATAACGTTTCTATCTATACTACTTTAGGAAGTGTATATGACAATTTGAGTACAAAATCGACAGAAGAGGGAGATAAAGAAAATGCACAGGTTAATTTTGATAAAGCACTTGGGTATTTCAATAAAGCCCTGGAGCTGGAACCAGAGAATTTTGATGCTATTTATTCAATAGGTGCTCTTTATTACAATGCTGCGGCAAATATGACAAAAGAGATCAACGAATTCGCAAATGATTTTTCAAAAGAAGGAACCAAAAAATACAATGAGATCAAAGCCGTAATGGATAATAAGTTTGAAGAAAGTCTGCCTTATTTCGAAAAAGCAGAAAAACTGAATCCAAATGATGGAAGTGTATTGCAGGCATTGAGTGAAATTTATGCCAGGAAAAATATGCTGGATAAATCAGTTGAATACAAAGAAAGGATTGAAGCCCTTGGAAAATAAGGTTTCAAAGCTAAAAATATATGAAAAGAGGTTGCCTATTCTGAGGCAGCCTCTTTTTTTTTGATTAATTTTGTTTTTTGAAAAATACATTCATTAATTCGTCAAATAATTTCTTTACATGAATACAAATAAACTGACATCTGAGCAGGCTATGAAGCTTGAAGACAAGTATGGAGCCCATAATTATCATCCGCTACCTGTAGTCTTAAGTAGGGGAGAGGGCGTTTTTGTGTGGGATGCTGAAGGGAAAAAATACTATGATTTTCTATCAGCATATTCAGCGGTCAATCAGGGACATTGCCATCCACGAATCGTTGAAGCAATGATCGAACAGGCAAAAGTTTTACATTTAACTTCAAGAGCATTTTATAATGACTCTCTGGGGGAATATGAAAAGTTTGTAGCAGAATTCTTTGGATTTGATAAAGTACTGCCAATGAACACGGGGGCTGAAGGTGTTGAAACTGCTATGAAACTGGTTAGAAAATGGGGATATAAAGTAAAAGGCATTCCTCAAAATCAGGCTAAAATTATTTTTGCAAAAGATAATTTCCACGGCAGAACCATTGCCGTGATCTCAGCATCCAATGATCCTGATGCTAAAAATGATTTCGGACCATTCACTCCAGGTATCGTTAGTATTCCTTACAATGATCTTGAAGCGTTGGAAAAAGAACTTAAAGATCCAAACGTCGCTGGATTTATCGTGGAACCAATTCAGGGTGAAGCCGGTGTTATGGTTCCGGATGAAGGTTATTTGTCAAAGGCGTGTGCAATGTGTAAAGAAAACAATGTTTTATTTGTTGCAGATGAGATTCAGACTGGTGTTGCAAGAACAGGACGTATCCTGGCTGTAGACCATGAAAATGTTAAACCAGATGTTTTGATTCTAGGAAAAGCACTTTCAGGTGGCGCATATCCGGTATCAGCTGTGTTGGCAAATGATGATGTTATGATGGTTATCAAGCCGGGAGAACATGGATCAACTTATGGTGGAAACCCAATGGCGTGTAAAATAGCATACACAGCTCTTCAGGTTGTTAAGGATGAGAAACTTGCTGAGAATGCCGAAAGACTCGGTAAGATTTTGAGAGCTGAATTGAGAAACATCGATACGGAAATGATCACATTGGTTCGTGGTAAAGGTCTCTTGAATGCAATCGTGATTAAAGAAATGAAAGGTAAAACTGCCTGGGATGTTTGTCTGAAATTAAAAGATAATGGCCTTTTAGCAAAGCCAACTCATGGTGATATTATTCGTTTTGCACCTCCTTTGGTGATTACGGAAGAACAAATCATGGAATGTGTGGGGATTATTGAAAAGACGATTAAATCTTTTGAATAAAAACTCAAAATTAAGTGTTGAGGA
>Ga0102814_10000439_pt1 | contig 30648 bp, 21 predicted proteins | sample ColrivemetaGS741_FD_79112 | JGI IMG/M metagenome (GOLD analysis project Ga0102814, IMG submission 79112) | Estuarine microbial communities from the Columbia River estuary - Flood tide ETM metaG S.741 | ecosystem: Environmental > Aquatic > Marine > Intertidal zone > Estuary | place: USA...
TGGAAAGAAAGTGGTGAAGCATCTGCTGGAGTTATAGCGCAAGAGGTAGAAAAAGTATTGCCATCTGCTATATCTGAAAACAAAGAAGGCAATAAATCCGTAAACTATAATGAGCTTATAGGTGTTCTAATTGAGGCTGTTAAAGAACAACAGGTTCAAATAGATTCTTTAAAAAAAATGTTAGGAGATAATTAATGTCGCATAGTTTTGGAGCAGGTGTGGGAACAGTCCCCTATGACAGTCACACTACCAACTCATTCGTTTCGACTATTACTCTAGATGTCAATGACACATCAGACTCTAATCGTTTAGTGTATGTTAACGGTACGTTTGATGTGTCAATTGACGGAAACCAATATTTATCTTTTAAATTTTTAGATAGCAGTGGTAACACTCTCAATAGTCGTTATAGTAGTAAAGCTTCTCGTACAACAAGTAGGTTTATGACCACAAGTAGTAGCAACCTTATTACGAATGGTTACTGGAATCTTGGCACTGCAAACAGTTCTAATGTTTTATATGGTGAGATGCAAGATGTACAAATATATCTGGATATGAACCGCACATCGAATGGGGCTGGTAGGGTGTCTGGGTATTGGACAACTTACTACGAAAATACTGGTGGTGTTCCTATTGGTGCTAATGGTAGTTTTGTACTAGCAAGCAACACTATTGTAACAGCTTTAGAATTCTCTTCAAACGGGCCAGGTTCAGGAACAGTTAGGGGCAATTGTCGTTCACAGGTAATTTTAGGGAGGTATTAACATGGATTTTAAATCTAAAGGATTAGATCAAGAGCTAGACTCCATTGCCTCTTTAACTACCGCTGTTAGTTCAGTAGATTTAGATGTACAAAATTCCACTAACACTGTTGCTACAACTTTTATATCTGGTATGATTTCAGACACTGATACGTATTTTAGGCCGACTATCCAGTTCCTGTCTGGGACATCTGTTATTCCCCATGGGTACTGTACCAGCATTGATGGCACCACCAGTTATGGACAAAGCACCAATACGGGAAACCCTATTAACTTTACTGATAGTTTTTGTTACACTAGCTCAGGAACTTATAACTTACAATTCACTGGTTGGATACATAAGAGTGCACCTTTTACCAATGCAGGGCAAAAACTTACACACATAAATATAAGATCTATATTTTATGATAACAGTAACATGAAATCAGTTCATTTTCAAGCATCGTCAATAAACAATCAATCTGTAATTACAAGTATAAGATTTAGTGGTGGGAACTATGGTCCCTTTACGTATGCATTAAGATCTTACTCTCTAATAATAGAAGATTAAAAGGAGAAAAACATGACTGTAAATTACACAGCTTCGGGAATGGAAAGCCTCCTAGATTCATATGACAGTGGGACTGCTAGTGCATCTAATTTTGAATTGGATTTAAATCAAGGATCAAACACTAAGAGTTTAATTATGATACAAGGATCACTTAAACTTACTGGTGCAAGTACTGCAAACCTTGGTCTCTATATAAGATCTAGCGGTAATCAACAAGCCAATTGGTTTAACACTATTCAAACGGTAGGGACAACTAATTCTTACTATTGGAGTAATCCAGTGCCATACCAGTATACGACTTACTATAGATTATCAGCTAATAATACTTATCAAGTCCAAATGATGTTAGACTGTGAAAACAACGGGACAAGTTCCCCATATAAAAGAATGAATTTGCATGTTGATGGTTTTGGGTATACCCAATACGGAATAAGAATGAATATAACAGACGGTTCCAGAGCCTCCCTAGCAGATCCCTACAAGATGTATTGTTTTTGCACAAGTGGCTCCATGTTTGTAAAAATTAATTCATATGCAATTACAGGTAGATAAAGGAGAATTAGAATGGCAAAATCTTCAAGTTTTGTAATTCGTGATGACGGAGATTATGATCTAGTTGAAACTAATCACAGGACTGACGAAATAACAATTTTAGATACAGTTACTGAAGCTGAGATGGAAGTCTATTTTGCACCATCACTAGAAGACACAGTAATGATGAATAGGTTACAAAGAGAGGGTCTGTTAGGTGAAACAGATTGGTGGGCAGTTTCAGATCGTACTATGACAGATGATCAAATTGCTTATAGACAAGCTTTAAGAGATATGCCTACTCATGGAAACTGGCCTAACTTAAACGAAGATGATTGGCCCACTAAACCATAATAACAAACAAAAGGAAAATTAAAATGGTAAAAGAAAATAACACAACCATTACAATTAATGATATAGAGTATGACACTAATGATTTTACAGATACTCAAAAAATACTACTGAGTCATGTAACAGACCTTGATCGGAAGGTTGTTAATATTAAGTTTAATCTAGAACAATTAACCTTTGGTAGAGATTGTTTCTTAAAGGAGCTAGTGGCTTCTTTAGAGGAAGAGATTGAAGAAGCAGCGTAGTCTAAGGTATATTCTCTAAGTTCCTTATAGGGGGGTCTCAGGATCCCCCTTTGGATTAATTAACATATAACAATATCACGAGGATATACATGCGCAACATTACTTATGAGGGTCCATCTACTCCCTTGTCTCAAGAATTAGATGAAATGAAGTACAGACAAAAGGGAGAGACCTTTGATGGTAAGGTTAAGCGTATCGCACGATCACTGTGCGATAGTGTAGAACACCAATGGGTCCTAGAGGACATCATTGGTCTGCAAAGATTTTTACCAGCTGGTAGAGTACAGTCTGCAATGGGTGCAGGTAAGCTTGTTACTGCTTATAACTGTTTTGTATCAGGAGATATTAAAGATAGTATGGATTCTATCATGGATCGTGCTAAAGAAGCAGCAGAAACAATGCGAAGAGGAGGTGGAATAGGTTATGATTTCTCTAAAGTACGCCCTAGAGGTACTCAAATCAAGTCGTTGGAAAGCCAAGCAAGTGGGCCTATCTCTTTTATGTCTATCTTTGATGCAGTCTGTCAAACAATCAGTAGTTCCGGTCATAGACGTGGTGCGCAAATGGGCGTACTCCGTATTGACCATCCGGATATCGTTGATTTCATTACTGCTAAACGTAATTCTGATAAGCTTACTGGTTTCAATATATCTCTAGGGATTACCGACAAGTTTATGGAAGCTTTATCTAAGGAAGATGACAGCTTCGATCTAGTCTTTGATGGTATCACACATGAAACAGTCTCTGCAAAAGAGATCTGGGACTTAGCGATGGAATCTACATGGGATTGGGCTGAGCCTGGTGTCTTGTTTATTGATCGTATTCAAGAAATGAATAACTTACATTACTGTGAGGACATTAGTGCTACTAATCCATGTGGTGAACAACCTTTACCACCATACGGTGCTTGCCTACTAGGGTCTTTTAACTGCACTAAGTACACAATTAAAAATAAAAATGGTAAATACACATTCGACTTTGCTCAGTTTAAGGAAGACATCCCACACGTTGTTCGTGCTATGGATAACGTTGTTGATCGTACTATCTACCCACTTCGGGAGCAAGAGGATGAGGCAAAGAATAAGCGGAGAATGGGACTCGGCGTTACAGGTCTTGCTAATGCAGGCGAGATGCTTGGATTCGAGTATGGCTCTAAACCTTTCTTGCGATGGATGGAAAAAGTCTTCGCATGTCTCAGAGACAACACCTACTACGCATCAGCAAAACTTGCAGAAGAAAAAGGAGCATTCCCCCTATATCGTGAAGACTACCTAAAAGGTAATTTTATTCGCACACTTCCAGCATTTGTACAAAAGGAGATCCGAAAGCATGGTATTAGAAACAGCCACCTCACGTCTATTGCGCCTACTGGGACAATCTCCCTCGTGGCAGATAACATCAGTGGTGGAATCGAACCAGTCTTTTCACATTCATACGAGCGTACCATCCAGACTTTTGACGGTCCACGCTATGAGAGTGTTGAGGACTATGCTTTTGCAAGAGGAGTCTCCGGACGAAAGGCAGATGACATTTCCGTTCATGAACACTTAACTGTTTTAACCCTAGCCCAACATTACATTGACAGTGCTTGTTCTAAAACCTGCAATGTGGGAGATGATGTTACCTATGATGATTTCAAACGTGTTTACGAAACGGCATGGAAAGAGGGAGCCAAGGGCTGTACCACATTTAGGATCTCTGGAAAACGCTACGGAATCTTCAATGAGGCCGTGGAAAAGGAAGCGGAGACTGAGGGCCAGATTGAAGGTGCTGCAGAGACGGACGGAGCGAAAGCAGAGGCGTGTTTTTTTGACCCGACTACTGGGCAGCGAGAGTGCTCGTGAGTTATTAGATTAAAATAGGAGGTAGCGATGCCACAAGAGATTATATTACCAATCACAAACCTAGCATCTGCAGGTCTTGTTGAAGATGCTCCTGCAGTGTCGCTACCACCTAATGTTTTTTCAGAAGTACAAAATGTTCGTTTTAGGGATGGAGCTGTTAAAAGGTTCCCTTCCGATGTGGATAAGCTGACATCACTTACAGACGTTGTGTACGTTGCATATTGGCCCTCTACCCTTGGGGATAGATATGTGGTCATAGTAGACAATGGAAGCAACACAGTGTTCACAGTTTACAACAGCTCCTTCTCTGTGGTTTCATCACAAGGTGGTACAAACACTGGGGTTACTGGTGGAAGTTGGCAGCATACTTTGTTCAATGGTGGTTATCATATTATTTTTAACAATGGTAACTCTACCCCTGTATTCCTACAAGATGATGTTGCAGGTGTTATTCAGCTTCCTGGATGGGATTCTTATGCCATTGAGGAAGAGCTTAGCTCTTTTGAACACGATGGTTCTTCTGGTGCGGTGCAAATTAAAAACACTGTATTTGCAAATCCAGGGTCAGGTAATTCTATTTCTGTAAAAATGACTGCACTGCCTCGTAACACTGCCTCTCCGATACAGACAGAGACAGTTACAATAAATAGCTCTGGGACTGTATCCCCCGATGCAACCCTCCTTAACATTGGCACAATAACTAATGTTAACTATTCAACTAATTCTTTTGATTTTACTCCAGACACATCGTCAGGTGGCACTACCTATAAGGCATACGTTACATCTACCCCAGTTACTAGTGTAACAGCGGGTGTTGTAAGATCGTATGGTAACTTAATAGTCGCAGGTAACCTTAAGGAAACTGGTGGTCGTACCCTTACAGGTACTATCAGAACCTCTGATGTTGCAGGTCCAGGTGCTATGCCTGAGAATTGGAACCCTTTTAAAAACGGCGCTAATACAGCAGATGAGTTTATATTAGCCTCTACAGGTACTATTCAAGATCTGGCAGAGTTGCAAGGAGTTTTGTATATTTATACAGATTCTTCAATCCACGCTGTCCAAAGAACAAACTCTGAGTTTGTACCTTTTCAGATATCGACAGTCACTGATAACTATGGAGTTAATAATACAGATGGTGTTATAGAAGTAGATGGTAAACATATTGTCTATGGAAGCAATGACTGTTATGTTTTTGCAGGGCACCCTGGATCTATCTCTTCCATATCTGATGGACGTGTTCGTAATTTCTTCCGTAATAACACAACAATAAAATCTGTAAGATTTAATAAGTATGATGAAACTTGGTTTTGGTCAGGTAGTGTTATATACGTTTGGAACTACAGGAACAACGTTTGGACTAAGAGGGACATACCTGCAGGTACAAACTCTATAACTTCCATTAGAGGAGACCTCCTTTTGTCAGCACCTACAAAAATTGTTAGTGTAGATGGAAGTTCATATTTACCGAATGCTGTATTAGAACGTAAGCGCATGGCAGTAACTCCTGAGTTTGACACTGAAAGTGTTTCTGGTATGGCATTACTTTTTGATGGACCCTCTAAGGTTAATATTAAATACGCTGGAATTGATAAAGTTGGTACAACAGTTGACTTCTCAGCTAAGCCTGCGATACCTTTTGATACTTCTTTAGATTATAAGGCAGACGTTAGATTTAATGGTAGATTTTTAAATTACAGAATAGAAAGTCAATCAAACGAGACAAATTTAGATTGGAATCTTACAGGTTACCACATTCAAATCAGTAAAGGAGGTGCTAGGTAATGTCTATTATTAGACCACCCTACACAGGAGACCCCCTAATAGACTCTTGGACAAACCAAATAACTCAGGCTATTAACATGGGGCTTACGCTTCCTGGGGTTCAAGGTCAGTCTGGAGGGGACGGGTCATCAGGCACTGCTGGTAATACAACTCTTTATTTATATCAAAGAACAACAACTAATTCTGCACCCAGTAGACCTACAAGTGTTGCTTATGATTATACTGACATTGACAATGTTACAATAACCGCCAACAATTCTTGGCTTGGTGAAGTCCCTACGTCTGGGGGTAAGTATCTTTGGATTACTTTCAGGTACGTGTCTGAACTGGTAGATACAATCACTCAATCTAACACTTGGAACACCCCTGTCTTATTAGCTGTTGATGGTGATGATGGTGCGGATGGACTTACAGGTGCTTCTTCTAATATTATATTTATAAGGTCTGCCACCCAACCATCCACTCCTTCAGCCAGTTCTGGAATACCCTCTGGTTGGTATGATACCCCACCTGCGGGTACCGAAATATTATGGTCATCCTCTGGTACCAAAACTGTAGGGGCTACGACATTTACATGGGGTACTCCTTTCCAGATAGAGGGTACATCTGTTGCGGAAGTGTTTATATATCGTAAGAATAGTAGTACTTTTACTGCTGGAACTAGTAGTTATAATTTTGTAACACAGACATTAACAGCTCCGACTAATTGGTCAACTACTGTACCTACTCTTTCTTCGGATGGAGATGTGATTTATCGGGTAAGTGGTGTAACCTCTGGAGCTGCAACTCAAACATCTGCTGCTATAACTTATGGCTTACCCGTTGTATACGCACAGAGAACTGATGGCACAGATGGAACAGACGGCACAGATGGCACAGATGGCACAGATGGCACAGATGGCACAGATGGCACAGATGGCAATGATGGGCTTACAGGTGCCTCTTCTAATGTTATTTTTATAAGATCTGCTAATGCACCCTCTACCCCTTCGGCTAGTGCTGGAATACCCTCTGGTTGGTATGACAGCCCACCCACAGGTACAAATATTCTGTGGGCAGCTTCGGGCACTAAAGTTGTAGGAGCTACCACATTTACATGGGGCACTCCTTTTCAAATAGAAGGTGCATCTGTTGCAGAAGTTTCTGTATATCGTAAAAACGTCAGCACTTTCTCTACTGGTGGAAGTTATAATTTTGTAACACAAACATTAACAGCTCCGACTAATTGGTCAACTACTGTACCTACCCTTTCTTCAAATAATGATATAATCTACAGAGTAAGTGGTGTAACATCTGGAGCTGCAACCCAAACAGCTGCATCTGTATCTTATGGATCGCCTGTGATTTATGCACAAAGAACGGATGGGACTAATGGTGGTACTGGTGATACTGGTCCTCGTCGTGCTAACGGTTTTATTTACCGTTCAACATTTTCAGCAGGCTCTGCTCCAACAGGGGGCTCAATAAATTGGCCCACAGGTGTTCTAACCCCTCCGACAGGGGGTTGGTCTAACACAGCTCCATCTACTACATCATCCGGTAATAGTGTATTCGTATCTTACTGGGCAGCATCAGAAGCTGATGACCGCCTGTCAACTGCGATTACATATACCGTACCAGTTCTAGCTCAGGTCGTAGTCAACGATATTAAGTCTGTTAACTTTGATGGTACTGTTGATAATCTCATTGGCCCTAACAGTAACTCAGGTACTGTAGGTTACGCAATGGATGCTTCAACAGGTACAGCAGTGTTCAGTAACGTTATTGTACGTGGTCGTGTTACAAATGAAGCTGAACGATTCCTTAGTGGTTCCGCAGGTACTTGGACTACCATTACCGCATCATCAACTAATATCCACCTTGAACCAGCTTTCTCAGAAGGCGCGGGGCCATACAGGATATTTGTTGTAGGCGCAGGTGGTGCTGGTGCAAGAGCTGCGCCGTTAGATCCAATTACTTCTGGCGGTATTGTGTCTAGAACCTGGGCTGCAGGCGGTGGTGGTGCTGGAGGCTTTGCTGCCTTTACACTCGAATGGGATGGCACTACTGCCCTAGACTGCACAGTCGGTTCTGGTGGTGAATCTATAGGTCGTGTTGACCTGTATCACGCTGGTAACACTGGTGGCGCAACTACCTTCTCTATAGGAGGCAGTGTAGTTGTAACATGCAACGGTGGTACTGGTGGTGTGCACGAATTAAGCTCGACTACCATTTCATCAGGGGGTTCTGGCGGAACGGCAACAATAGCAACTAACGCACTCATAACCGACACCGCTGACAACGTTACGAATACAGGTGGCTCTGGTGGTTATGGAATTGCTAGGGTCTACACTACTAACACTACTAGCATGGCTTGCGGAGGCGGTGGAGGTGTAAACTTCTTATCAAAGTCTAACACAAACGGCGGCTTTGCAAGTATTGGAGCCACTAACCTACGAGTCGGTGCTGGACATATTGCAGTCGCGGGTGGTGGTGGTGGTGGCCCATTTGGAGCTGGTATTAATGCATCAATTAGTGCAGCCAGTGATGGTGGCGCTGTTAATGGTAGTGATGTATTCGTGGGGTCTGGTAGGGGTATCTTCGGAACAGGTGCCTATGGCAGTTATGTATCCGGTAACGGAAGCGGTGGAAGTGCTGGTGAGGTAGCCCCTGGTGGTTCAGGGGTGATCGGTCCATACCTCGGCAGTCTAGCACAAGGTTTCTCTATTGCAATTGCACAACCACACACAGGCACTACAGGTGGTAACTCTCCTCCATTGGGTAATCGTACAGCCATCATGTCTGGTGGTGGTGCCTTTGCTAAGGCAGGAGGTCAGACAGAAATTGCAGGCTTTGAGTACAAAGCACAAGATGGTGAAATATTTGGAGGAGGTGGCGGTGCTGCTTACTCTAACTCTGCTTTGTCTAATACTTCAAGTGGTGTTGCTAACGCACCTAGAGGTGGTAACGGTGGCTTCGGTGCTGGTGGAGGTGCTGGTGGTAGAAGTCAAATTACAAGCAGTAGAGGTGGTGACGGTATTATACTTATCGCAAGACTATAGGAGACTACTATGAAGTGGTATATTAAAGACGCGGATGGTAACATTCTAAACACTTACGTTGGTGCAGGAGATTTGTATCCTGTTGGATCCTTATGGATGGGTACTGAAATAGCTTTGGTAGAAGAGGTAGTACCCCTTGTAGAAGACATCGTAGATAACAGAGATGTTCGCAGGCTTCGGAGGGCTGAAGAGTTCTCTTCTACACTCGACGTACTTAACCCTTTCTGGTATGCTTCACTGTCTACAGACCAACAAACATTGATAGGCAACTGGCGTCAAGCTTGGTTAGATTATCCTAATGATGAGAATGCAACAGAACCTCAAAGACCTGATGGTATATTTTAAGGAAAATACATGATTAGATTATTAAGTGGACCTGAGTTAGCAGATAAATGGCATACGTTAAGGCCACTAATAGACCAAGCATTAAAACATGGAGGAGGAGCTGTGACATCTCACGGGCTCTTTCTTCAATGCTTAGGTGCGGTAGGTCAATGTTGGATTAGAAATGAGGGTGAGGTATGTATTACTCGCTTTGAAGAGATAGAAGGTAAACGGCAGCTATCCGTAATTGCCTGCACGTCACCTGGTTTGTTGGAATTCTTACCAGAGTGCATGAAGATATTTGAGGATTTCGCACGTTTCAATGATTGCAATAGAACTGTAGTCTATGGGCGCAAAGGTTGGGCTCGTGCCCTTAAAGAATATGGATATTATGAGACGTTTATAACTCTCATTAAGGAGGTTTAATATGGCTGAAACTACTACTACAACAGGGTTACCTGACTATGCTCAACCGTATGTTGAAAATGCTTTAACTAAAGCAACAAATCTTTACGAAGTTGGGGCTATGGACAATGTTGCAGGTATGACACCTGAACAACTTGACGCACTCGCAAAACAAAAGACACTTGGAGGTACTGGTGGTGTCTATGATCAAATTGCATCAGACAGCTATGGTGCAACTGAAGCGTATCGTGATGCTGCCGCTGGCACTGGTCTGTTTGGGGCGGATGCTTTAGGTCAGCAAATGACTGCTATGCAAGGAAGTATTGGTAATGCAGTCCAAGGATTGATGGGACAGCAACAGGGTCAATACTCACGAGGTGGTAATCTTGGAGGTGCTAGGGCTCAGAGGTCTATGGATTCTGCTGCTTTAAAAGTAGGTGGTGATATGGCAGCGAGTGAACTTGCCAATCGTCGCGCGTCTGCCCTAAGCGGAGCAGGTGGTGTGTTAGGTGCAGGGTCAAACCTTCAGAATCAGTTTGGAGCAGGTGCTAACCTATTAGGTCAAGCGGGATCTGCTATCCAACAACAGAATCAAAACGAAGGTGATGCAGCATATCAAGGTGTTCAACGATTGTTTGGACTTTTAAATTCTCCTGCTTTAGGTACTCAAAGTACTTCGACAGGTGGAGGTAAATAATGAAACGTATAATTCAAAGGTATCAAGATGGTGGTGGGGTTAACCCTATGGTGTCAACTGGTGTCCCTGAAGGTGGTTATGCTAAACAAGCCATAGCTAACTACTTGGCAGGTGAAACTTTAGGCGGTCCCTTATCTTACGTGGCTGGTGAATCCAATGTTCCTGATTATCATGCACTCGCAGATGAGCTTGGCACAAGTGTTATTGATGGCTATAGACCAGCGACTGCGGCATCGGCTGCGGCTGCAACAGGGGATAATAACACTGCCCATGAAGAAATGATGGCGGGTGCTTCAAATAACTCAGTCGCAAATAACACTTATAGCACAGGCTCAGGTGGCGATACAAGTTCTTGGGTAACTGATCAAGAAACTTATGGTGCTCCTGGTGGACATTGGGGTGGCTCATCTGAATACGAAGCCAACTTGATCAACAACCCTTATATTGGGGATGAAGAATTTTGGGATACATATGAATCAGGTGAAGCATCTGGCAGTACCTTCTCAGGTGGTGGGCGTGATGGTGCTGGTAACTATGGTATAGCAGGTGATGTTGGCGCGGCAATTTATGATGCTGCTGGTAACTTACTTAACGGTTCACTTATTGGTCGTGGTTATACTGCACTCACTGGTAACAATTTACTAGATCCGTATGATGCTACAAAGTACCCTGATGGGGTTGTGCCAAACGAATATAATCCTGATGGAACTCCTAAAACTACAGGTTTAAATCTTACAGGACCAGTAAACCCTAACCTCTCCTTAAAAAGAGGTGGTGGCTACAACACATCAGATACACACTCAACACACAACGATAGCATAGCGAAGGACGAGGCCAGTCGTGGAGCATTTGGCAATGCAATTTGGAGCCCAGCGTTAGGTAGGCATTTAAATCCTACTCAAGTTGCAAACAGGAGAGCAAATGGTCTACCTGTTAACAATGGTGGTTTTATAGGTCCACTTGTTAAGGGATATAACAATGGTGGAGTTTCCTTGGCTAAGTCAGGTATTCGTGAAGAAGAAATACAAGAGCGTCAAAGGATGCAAGCGCGACTGCCTCAAGTGCAACAGAATCCACTATCAGATGTAGGATATAAACTTGCCATGGGAACTGTAGACAAAGGTATTGAATCTGCAGCATCTTCCTTAGCAGGCCAAGGTGCTGCTGGTGCTGCTGGTGCTGGTGCTGCTGGTTCAGGTATGATGGCAGCTCTTGGACCTATTGGTATTGGAATTGGTCTAGGTAAACTGTTTGGTGTGTTTAACAAAGGTGGTAAAGTTACGTGTTCTTGTGGGAAACCTAACTGTAACTGTTCAAGTAAAATGAAATATTCCCCTTTAGGAGGAAGTTATGATTGATAAAACAGACCCAACTAATAGGGACACTGTACCTGCTATACTTACTCCTGGAGAGTTTGTACTCAACAAGGAAGCAACTCAAATGTTTGGCCCTGTAGTTGAGCAAATGAATAACGCAGGCTTACAGCATCGTGCAATGAAAAACATGGGTGGTGGTATTCAAAACTACAATGATGGTGGTTTTGCGTGGCATAAAAACTACACACCTGAGGTTGAAGCTGCTATAGTTACAGCGGCAACTAAGTATGGTATCGATCCATTAACTCTTAAAACCATTGTCTACCTTGAGTCTAGGGGAAACCCTGAAGCTCAATCAAAACAGTCATCTGCTGGTGGCATCATGCAATTTTTAGATAAGACAGCTAAATCTTACAATCTTGAAAATCGTTTTGATGTTAATGAAAGCCTAGATGCAGGTGGTAAACTACTGACAGATAATGTTTCTCATCTAAGAAGTGTTCTTGATCGTGAACCAACACCTGCGGAAACATACCTAGCACACCAACAAGGAGCAACAGGTGCTTTACGATTGTTAAAAGATCCATCTATTAATGTACTAGATGTAAAGAACATGACAAAAGATAAGGTTATTAAGAACGGTGGTAATGTTGACATGACTGCTGGTGAGTTTGCAAACATGTGGATGCAAAAAGCCAACAATGCTTCTAAATTTATTGGGGGCGGTGACACAAACACACCTGCACAACCCACAACCCAGACAGTATCCGTAGCCCCCATTACTTCCATTCCTCCTCAAATGAGAAATGATACAGTGTCATCTCCACGTCCTCAAACGAGACCTGAAGAACTAGTTCCTCAAATGGTAGCTAGTAACCAGGTAGAACCTTTAGCTATTGAACAGGCAGTGATGCAAGCTAGTGTACCACAGGTTCAAGCAGTACCCCCATCACCTTCAAGCTTTGGTGAAGCCTTCAAAGATGCACGAGCTGACATGGGAGCGGGAGGTATCTTTACCTTTCGTGGTAATGATTATACTACTAATTATGCTGAAGAAGAAGATAAAAGGATGACTGCTAACATGGGTGGTGCTGTTTCTCTCAATATGGGAGGTTACCCACAAGAGTACTTAGATAATTATCGTAAAGCTATAATGGCTAATATGGGTCCGGAGTACTTGTCTAGAGTAGAGAGAATGGGAGGTGTAGACGCTGCTCGTGAACTACAAGCGCAAGTTCGTCCAGACTATACACCAGGTAATGTGGAGGAAGACTCTGCTTCATCTCAGCCTATGGCATATAACGATCCTGCTTTAAAAGTTAGATCAGATGGTATGATTGATTTAAGAGGCTCGGGAGGCTCAGATCGAAGGCTAGACAAAAACTTATATTTATCACAACCTGGAACTGGTATGACAACAGAAGAATCTATAGCTAAGCGTAAGAACCTTGCGTCTAATAGTTATGTACCGATGCCAAAAGTAAACAGTGATGAGTCATTACTTCAAGGCTCTTCTCAAAGCGTTGAGAATGCTGCTAGTTCCTACCCAAGTGACTACTCAATTATGGCTGCTGCTAACATGGCTGTGCCAAAGATTCCATTACCTCCTCCAGCACCCAGACCTACGATGGTCGGTGGTAATTTGTACTACTTAAATTCAGATGGGTCTGTAACTGATGGGAATGGTAATCCTGTTCAGGATCCTAGTATTGGTGCTGCTGTTCAGGATAAACTCAACTACAGTGCAGAGGAATCTGCTGCTAATGCAGAAGCTTACAACGACTCTATGGCTGAGCAGGCGGTATTCAATGGTATTGCTCCACAGTCAGTAAACCCAAGCTATGATTCAATGCGTCAACAGCAAGAGTCTAATGCTGCTGAGGCAGAAAGGATTAGGAAAGAAATTGCAGAGACTAATGCAAAACGTGAAGCCCTTAGAGTTGAGTTTAACAATAGGGAGCCAGCAGTTGTCCCACCATTAGACCCTAATGCACCTACATTTATGGGTGATGTTGTACCTTATCTTGGAAGGGCTGCTGGTAGTTTAGCAAGCAATGTTGGAGATACTGTCAATGAGTTTATGGCATCCCCTGCTTTACCTGTAGGATCAGTTGATGTTAATAAAGAGTATAGGGATATTAAGTCTATACTTGCAGGTGGTGTTGATAGAAACGGTGTTCCTTTAACTGACAATCAGATAAGAGCTTATAATACTCGTATTGGAGCTATAGAAAAAGAAAGGGACTACAATGATAGGATGGAACCATTTGGTGCGGGTCAGGTATTTGACACTGTTATTGAGAGTGGTAACCAACTAGCCGCAGATGTGAACGATTACGTCACTGATAAGGTTGGGAATGTTGTTTCAGGGTTTAACCCCGAAGCTGGTGCAAGCGTATTAGATAGTAAACTAGGGTACGCACCACCACCACGCCGTGAATTAACTGCTGATGAAATTGAATTTAATAGGCTAAGGGGACTGACTGGTGATACCACCCCTGAACCTGAAAACAATATCTCAAAAGTTGAAAAGGTAATTACCAACTTAGAAAAAAACCCTGAAGTATTACCAACAACCACTGTTTCTGAATCAGCTGCAGCCAAACAGGCAGCTGCAGCCAAACAGGCAACCGCAGCCAAACAGGCAGCTGCCTCTATAAAGGTTGATCCAAAAGACCCTAAGGTATCCGGTGCCATGTCCACGCTTAAGAGTGTCTTCGGGGATCTGTTCGATAGTAAAGAACTCATGAGAGCTGCTATCATGTACCTTGGTGGTCGTGCTACTGGTATGGATGGTAACCAAGCTCTTGCCTTTGCTGGTAAGAACTACATTGCTAGGACTGATGCCAAGACAAGTTTCTATAATGAACAAGCTACATCTGGTAAGTGGACTAATGGGAGTCTTGCTAAGTATAGAAAGACTCGTGATCCTGCAGATCTGATTCCGGTTGGTGCTGTTTATAAAAGATCCTCTAAGGATGCTGAGGTATGGTATAATAAGAGGACAGGAAAAACTATCGTGTATGAGCAATGGCAAGCAGGTAAGGATGGTAGCTATGTTACTGTTGAGGCTGGTAAGAACCCTATGGACCCTAATGCTAGGATTAATTACAGCATGGTTACTCAAGATGGTTCTAATGTGGTTGGCACAGATGCATATAATGCTAGGATTAATTCCAACAGAGAAAGCTACGCAGATGTTATAACTGCAGAGTTGCTGAAGTCTGAGATTCCTGCGGAGGATGGTAGAGCCAAGTCTAATTACCTAAAGGATATAAATTCTACCACAGATTCAAAAATCGTTTCAGATTTTGCTAAAAAATATGGAATTGATCCAGACACTATGGCCCTAGTTCTTAGAAATGCTATGGTTAAGGCAACAGAAGATGTTAGGTCTACTCGTATTGATAAGGTTACCACTCTTGGTCCATACCTTAAAGAGTCTTACATAACAGTCAACACTGGTGATAGGTCTAACTTTATGGTTGGTAATGGTAAGAAGGGTGACGAATACTCTGAAAAACTTGTCGGCACTGAGGAATTTAGTAGTTGGTTGGCACAAACCCAACGAACATTAAGTCAATTGAAACCAGGTGCAAACCTAGATCAATATAACCCTGTTCAATTCAGTCAGAAACTTATGGAACAAGCTATTTATCAGGATTGGATAGGTCTAGATGAAGACATAAAAGCTAAGTACGCAACTGACGGAAGTCCTAATAGAAGTGGGTTTATGGAATACGTGACTGAAAACTTAGCGAAGGGTGCATTAAACTCTTAAACAAACACAAGGAGATTTTAAATGGGAACATTCAATGAGTTATTTGATTTCAAGCCCGATGCTTTAGTCGGTACTGATTATTTCTTCATAGATGGTGACACATTAAATAACCCCAATGGCCCTAACTATCGTCTTCGTGGGTTTGATACAGCAGAAGTATCTAAGATGCTTCATACTGGAGAGTTCAAAGAAGGTACTGCTGGTGGTCGAGAGACTGCCAGCATTATATCAAGGCTTGCTAATGAGCAGGGGTATAACAATGTTGTACCCCAGTTCAATGCTGATGGTTCTCTTGCTATGGATAATCATGGTCGTCAATTAATTGAGTTACACAATAAGAATGGTGAATCTTTCGGCACTGAAATGCTTAATTCAGGTGCTATGGACATGACAAGATACTCGACTGATGGCGACAGGATGAAAAAGTATCGGGCGGAAGCTGATAGGGATCTCCAAAGAAGGATGGGGACCTACGAACCATCTGATTTCGACAAGGCAGCTATAGAAATTAAGGATGCTGAAGAAGCTGAAGGTGCAAGATCTCTTGGGTTCAAGAAGACACTTGCAACTGAGGCGGATCGTGGGGCATACGTTAATTACTTCATGCAGGCTGAAGGTCTATCAAGATCAGATGCTATTGTAAGAATGAATGATTACTTTAACATTACTCCCAGTATTGGATTTAGTGGGGTTGATAGGAACTACACATCTCTCAACCCTAAGATGGATTCTTTAAAGCAAGGTATGATTGGGGTAGGTGAGAGTGCCTTTGGTATGGCTAACCTTCTTGGATATGTATCTGATATCGAAGGGTTGGAAAACTGGGGTGAGCAAGGTGTTAAACGTCAGCGTGAAAAGCAAGAAAAGATTGTACCTGCTGAATAACTACAAAGAGATTGAAGGTGCTGGGGATGTCTTCGAGTACCTTGGGAACACAATGGCTATGTCTCTACCATACATGGCGACAATCGCTGCAGCAACAGTTGCAGCTCCTGTTACTTTTGGATTATCCTATACAGTACCTGTCAGTGTTTATGCTGGTCAGAACTGGAATGAGATGGAAGGACCTAACGAAAACAAGTCAGCTTCCATAGCCATTGGTGCCGCTGTTGCTATGACTGTTGCTGATAGGTTTGGTCTCCAAGCACTCAAGGGTGTTGGTGGATCCCCTACAGCTATGCTTCAACAACACGCAAGGAACTTAGCAGCTAGAGATGGCATTACTTTACCGACAGCTAGGAAGATGGTTAAGGAAAGTACGGATGAGATAATTGCACAGTTTTCAAAAGAGGTCCATGAGAAAGCTAAAGAGCAACTTAAATCTGCAGCCACTACTAAGAGGATTCTAAAAGATGTTGGTGTTGGTTCATTAGGTGAAGGGCTAACTGAGGTTGCTCAAGAAGCTATTGGGTACACAGCAGCAGTTGCGGGGTCTGATAAGCAATTTGATTATCAAGAGTTGGAAGAACGATTGATCAATGCAGCTGTTGCTGGATCAGCTTTAGGTGCAGGGTTCTCTGTTCCTGGAACTGTTAAGGATCAGTTGGGATGGATGGATGCAGCCGCAAGGTACGGCGTACCAATTGAGTCCACAGACGTTGAGAGATATGAATCTGAAGAGTTAAATTCCCCTAGCCCTGACTACTCAACCAATGGTATGATGGATGGGGTTGAAACATTGTTGTCTAAAGCTGCAGTTAAAATAGCTAAGACTAAGCCTGCCCCCAAAGGTAAATCAAAAACTAAAGTTAAAACAAAGAAGCCTAGCTTACAGCCAAGGAAAGATGCTCATAGAGTATCTCAAGGTAGTAAGACATACATGGAACGTGCATCAGAAGCTGTGATGAATGCGTCTAACTTATGGCAGAGCCACATCACTAACACCTTTACAAAAGACCTGTTAGATAAATCTCGTGCAGCTCGTGCTTTACATTCAATACTTGGTGGTGGTTTAACTAACCTACATAGTGGGTCAGGGTTTGAAGCTGCACAGCACCACTTGATGACAGCATACACAAATCAAGTATCACATCCAGCAACTTTCTGGAAGGCGTCTGGCTTACCAACCTTTGCAGGTGTTCATAGATCTTCTCAAAAAGCTAAGATGAGTGATCAGATTTATGCAGCATGGAAAGCAGCCCGTGATAATGATGGCGTCTTTTATCCTGATAGGGTACCTCAGAACACTCCGAACAGGGGGTTGGTTATTAGCCTTGGGAATGAACTTATTGCATTGGGCACTAAATTAAGGAATGATCAGATTGCTTCTGACCCAGAACTTAACATGGGTCTTGTGGAGAGTTACCTCCAAAGGTACAGGGCTCTTGATAAGAGGGCTGTTCAGAATGATCCTGAAGGATTTAAAAAAGCTTTAATGAGTATTGAATTTAAAAGTGGTAAGAAAATCTCAGCTGCTCAAGCACAAGAAATTGTAGATGATATAATAGATAACCCACTTGTTGATTCACTTTCAGATGCAATGTCTTCTAACATAGGCTCATTGAACCCCTCGTCACATAAGAAAAGGACATTAGATCTTTCAGAACAAGAAGGGTTCGATGCTTTCTACGAGAGGGATGTGTTTGCAAACGTAGCTAAGGCTAGTAAGTCAGCTGCAAGATTTGTAACTCAGATGAAATATGTTGGTAAGGATGGGGAGGTAATCTCTCACTTCTTAGATCAAATGGAAGCTGAGGGTGTCCCACGGGAAGAGGTAAACAAGGTAGCCTCTAGGGTGTTTGATGGTTTAGAAGCAGTGTCAGGTAACTACAACAGGCCGACTACTCAAGCTGGTAAAAAGCTTATGAGGTTCCAGAAGAATGTAATGTTCTGGATGACACTCTCCGCCTTACCACTGGCTACATTCTCCTCACTCCCTGAGTTGGCAATGTCACAAGGTGCTCTAACCAAGGATCAAATCTTTGGGGAAAACAACAGTATTAAATCTATTGCGACTGAGTTTTCAGCAGCATTCATACCACTACTTCGTAAGGTTGAAGATGGGTCTGATGATGATGTTCTCAAGCCGGATACATATAGTAAGGGTCAGAAGATACTTAATGAGGTGATGGGATCATCTTGGGAAGTTGGAGCTGCTACTACTGTGGGTGTTAAGGAAGCCTCTGAGAACCGTAAGGAAGTCATGGAGTTCTTCTTCAAGGCTATTGGTCTTACACAGTTTACTGATTACACTCGTGCTGTTCGTGCATCCTTTGCATATGACTTCATGTCCTACAACGCTAAGATAATAAACAATGGTAAGATGGGTAGGCTTAGGCGTGGTGATGAGTACAAGACCCGTCAGGAACAAGAGGCGGAGCAAAAGCTTAGGAGCATTGGTATCCCCATAGAAGAATTTGTGGGTATGCATATTGATTTTGAGGCAGAAGGGCTTAAGTATTTCGAAGGGCCTAATGCAGTCTACTCTTTAGACCAGTGGAACACTATTATAAAAGAAGGTACGTACAACTTTATCAATCAGACAGTCCCACTTCCAGGTGCTATGAATCGTCCTTTGATCTATCAGGATCCTAGGTTTGCTCTGTTCACACAGTTCCAAGGTTTCATATCTACCTTCACAGCTAATCAGATACCTCGTATGTGGAATGATTATATTAAACGTGGTAGTCCATCGATGAAGTTTAACACCTTTGCAATAATGTCTACAATGATTGCTCTTGGGTTCTTTTCACAGGCCATAAAAGACTCTATTAAGTTTGACGATGATGATGATGAAGGAACTCTAGGTAACCCTTATTTAAACAAGCCTGAGTATATTCGTCGTGGTATCATGGCATCTGGCCTTTTAGGTACAGGTGAAAGGGTCGTCGATATCTTCGCTCCTATCTATGGTCAAAGGTCTGACGGGGGAGTTGGATGGGTGTACGCCCAAGCCACAGGTGAGAGCCCCTCTCTAGGTTACTTAGCTAGGGGAGGTACTTCTCTTTCCAAACTAGCACAAGGTGATGTGGAAGGATCACTGTATAATGCCATGCGAATGGCACCTGGTATTGCACCTTTCACAGAGGGTAACAAAAGCTTAGCTAGTTTATTAACTGGTGGTGGATGGAACTACAAAGACAATGAGGAGTAACTTATGAGTAAGTTTAATGTTAATAATGTATCTGGTTCTGTTAACGCAGTCGATGATATAGATTTAGGTCTCATCCAAAACGAAGGAGTTGTAGCCCCAGAAGGGGCTGCTACCTCTACTGGTTCATCTCTTGCAGATCAATGGAGGGATTCTCCAGAGACAGTAGAGGATGTTTCAGGAGCTGTTGGTTCTTTTGTGGATGATGCATTTGCTCCAGTAGATCCAGATGAAATGGAAAGGCTTGACCGACAAAGTTTAACACCAATTAATGAGCGTGTTAGAAATCCCCAACCTGCCTTTGTAGCATCATCTGCACTAGGTAATACATCTCAGAATGCACAGTATGCAATAAGCCCAGACGGGGGTCTTGTTGCTAGGGCTGAGAAGCTTAGGACTATGGTAGACGAAGGGTATGGGGTATACGTTGGTGGTCAAGGTAACCCTGCCTACCCAATGTCCCTTGGGCCAGACGCACAGAGAGGCCCTGCATTAGCAGATTCTTATGCAGAAGCAAACGATGGGACTTTCTTTGCAGCCGCAAGTAGATCTGATGCTATACAGTATGATCCTCTTAATGAAAAAGAAAGAGCATTAGACCCAATGTTTACAATGCTGGGTAGCGTTGTTACTGAAAACATGATGATGAATTACTTTCAGTCTCTTAAAGAAGGTGACTACTACAACCCAGAATCTGATGGGATGGATGTCGCACAGTCTTCTTTGTTAAGGGGTGGTCAAACACTTCCCGAAAGGAACGCTGAGATTGTAATGAGTCAGTCTAAAAACAATGGTCAGATTGGACACCAGATAAACTCAGAGTATCAAACACGCAGGGCTGGTCCTCGTACAGAACAACTTGTTAATCAGATGGTGCAAGAGATGGTTTCTCAGGGTGTGCCAGAAGATGTCGCACTTCAACAGGCACAGTCTTCACCTCAAGTTAATGAGATGCAAGCACCTACAAGATTAACTACCAAAGAGGCTGAGACTTTAGGTGCTGCATTTAAATCACTATGGGCTAGGGCTAATCCAAACTTGGTAGATGTATATAAGGATTCAACCCAGCAAAGGGTTTACCGATTAACCCCAGAAGGTGAGGCATTAATTGAGAAGGGTAAGGCAGAACGTGACATAGCCTTTCCACCCCTTAACGTCAAACCAAATAAGTCTCCATCTACTGAAGGTCTTAGTGGAACTGGTGTAGGTACTGTTAAGAGAGGTAAATCTGGGGGTGCTCCTGGACAGCGTATGCGTAATATTATGAATGAGGCTAAGGGTAATCTAGGAACCATAGGTCATTTTGTAAGACCTCGACGTATGAAACTCCTAATCTCAACTATAGCACTGCCACTTGTAACAGGTAACCACAACTCTTGGCAAGCTGAGATAAATGGTATGGGTGAAACCAAGATGAAGCAGTACAGGGCTGAGCAAGCTTCCCAAGATAGGAGGTTAGAAAAACCTGGTGCTGAAAGGGAAAAGCCATACATCCCAACGGATGAGATTAAAAAGCAGATGAATAAGATTGCACAGGAAGTTCAATCCTTAGCACAAGAGCGTAAAGGTGAAAACTTTTTAACATTCTTTTTCCAAGGGTATCAGGGCAGACTTGCAGCACAACAAACTAATTTTAATCTCACAAGCTCTAAGACTGTTCGCGCTGTAACAAGTGCGGTTGCACCTGCTACTTTTAAGATTGGAAGTCGGAAGGATAAAAACTATAGGCAAATGCAGGCCATGCTTTTAGTTCTTAAACAGAAGGATACTAATGGTAATGTTATTGAGGAGGCTGCTGAAGATTTCTTACCTGTTGTTAGAGATGCTAAGCTCAGACTTAATGAGCCAATCCTATACGCACATGGTAAGAGATTAAAAGAAGCGTTAGATATGTCAATGACAGACGATCAATATGAAGCTGTTGCTGAAGCTATTGCTCAAGGTGTTGCATTAGACTCTCCTAATTTCCCAAAGTTTTCTGGACTTAACTTAGATCCTACCAATGATATGGACGCCGCTATCATTAAGAACATTAATAGCCAAAAGCAAGATGGTTTAGTTTACATGGATGCCTTGATAGACTTTGCTGATTACCTAGACTTTAAAAACAACAGGGGTGACCCTGATGCTAAGCAATCTTTTAGTACACACCTTAATGCGTACTTAGATGGTAAGACACACGGGACAGCTACCAATGCTGTGCTACTAGGTGATAAGAAAATGTCTTACAAGACTGGTGTACTGAGGACTCAGCGACTTAAGTTTCTTGATGATGGTGACATCCGAGATGAGCTTATACGATTAGCAGATGCAAGTATTAGTACACCTTGGGAGAATGTATCTGATGATATTCTTGTAGATATTAATGCTGTTGCCCGTAAGGTTTTTCAAGACAGGGAATTAGCTAAGTTGACGATTATGACTTTTGGGTATGGTAAAGAGATTCTAAGTTTTGGTTCTGCTATTGATGAAACTATTGAGTTGATATACCAAGACACTGAAACAGACTCTGGGTTTGTCAACAGTTTAGATAGGTTGACGAAGGAAGTGACGAGGGATCAGCTTGCTGATATCTTATTGCTAAAGTATGCAGCATCTCTGGAGAATATCTTATCAGAGGATGCGCTTATAGCTAGGGAAGTTACCCGATCAGCTGCATCTTTGTTTTCCATTATGGATATGCCCTTTATGATACGAGGAGCTACTGGTATGGAGATGTACATAGGTGGGATGGTTTCCTCTGACTATGAATCTTCAGATAAAACTAAGTTTAAAATGGCTGATAGGTTTGGCAATGTCACTGAACAAGTGATACCACACTACACCAACACCCCAACAGCATCTGCTGCTAAGTTGAGGGGGACTGTCTCAATACCTGGAGACCATGCGTTTAGTGGGGTTGTTGTTCAACCTGTTCAATCTATTGATGCTGCTACAATGGCATTAACATTTTCTGGTAAATCATTTGATAGATTATCTAAAGCATCTAATGGTAAGCCTTATGCATACCCTATCTACGATGCTGTTAAGGTAGATGTTAATGGCTATGATGTTATGTTTGAAGAGATTAATCAGAACTGGATGGATGCTACGTTTGGATGGAGTTACTTTAAAGAGATTTCAAAATCTTTAGATGAAGCCACTGAAGTCTTTGAGAAGAATATCAAGAGTCGTCCTGCAGATGAAATACTATCAGCACAGCAGGCAGAGTATATGCAATTCTATCTAGCAACTGTTATTTCCTCTAAGGGTAATGAGTTAATGTTACCTTTGATGAAGAAGATTAAACAGCTAACTGGCAGAGCAGACTCTGATTATCTTTTTGATACTGTTAATATGTTTGCAAGAGAGATGCGGAAAGTAGGATACGATCCTTTCAATCCACCATCAAACCCTAACGTCAAACAGCTTAGAACTTTCTATGCTCTTATGAAAAGAGAGTTGAAAACTAAATCAAGATTGTCTGATCTAGTTGCTCGTACAGAGGCCAGCAAGAAAGATCTTAGGAAAGAACTTCTTAGGACTGGTTTTAAAACTGAGAGTGGTAAGAGGATTGCTGCTAATTTCTACGGACACTAAAAAAAATAAGGCCCCCAAGAGAACCATAAAGGTTTTCCTGGGGGCCTTTTTATTTTTATTTAAGCATACCTTGTTTTGCAAGAAGCTCACGATACTCCTTCATCTGCTCATGCTTTCGTTGTTTTGCTAACGTAGTGTCTATAATACCACCCTCTAGATCCTCTGCAATACCAATGTCTATGACACGCGGCATGAGATCTTTTGTATACGCTAACTCTAAATCTAGAGCTGTCTTAGTCAATCGATTGGAGTTCCAATCAGAGATGAACTCATCGTCATCTACTTGAACACCTCGTAGTGCTAAATGATTATATGATTTACGCGAAGAAGTAGTCACTGTTTTCAATCTCCTTTATATCTAAGCTGCCCAATGTGGGTTGTTCCACATCATCCTCAGCATCTGTAATGAAGTTACGTATAACCTCAAAGTAATTATCGTAGTCGTACATACGTATGAATATTTGTTTGGTTAGGTCGAGTAGTTTATCCACATCACTGGCATGAGTACTGAAGCTATCATGCACAGCTGCAAAGGAACCATCCCACTCAGAGATAACCAAAGCCATATGACTAGCATCCATAGAGTGAATGTAGTTAGGCGACATGCCACAGATAAAACCTCTCCTGTCTGGCATACGTGTAGGCACAAGGGCTACGTGTGTAACTTGACCTGTCTTGTTACCATACCCTTTGATACGTCCTCTAGCTTTCCTGTCTTGCATGATCCATTTCTCATAGATCACATGGAACCCTGAAGGTGTACTCCACTCAATCCGATCTTCACCCTTACCATGTTTAAGACTTGTTGTAAACTCTTTCAGTTTAATCACAGTATCATTAAGTTCATATAGATCTTCATCTGTCTTGAAGTTTTTCTTCATTAGGGTGTCACGTATCTTAGACAGGTTCCTATACTCAGTGTTAGCTTCGTAGCCATCTGAGTCTACTTTCACATGTGTACCCAATTGGTACATCGCTAGGTTCTGTAAGTAACTCATAGTAGATAGTGGACCTGGGCACACCTTATCAATTGCTTTGATCAGCAGCTTAGATAGTTTAGTGCAATCATCTTGTGTGATGTCATAATCTGTGTGGTAGTCTTCCGATTTACAATCAAAGAACATGTTCTCAGCTATCTTCTTAGACCCTGCCGAGTATGCCCTAGTCATAGAGCCACGTTTGGATATACCTTTACGTATGCTCTTCATGGGCATGTTGTTTAGGATACTATTGAGTCGATCATCTTTACAAAGATTGATCATCTCCTTAGCTGTTTGAACATAGAAATCTTTCTGTATCTCTGAAGGTATTAGACCAACCAATCCACCAGTCTGTGAGTCCTTAGAGATTGCTCCAAGGTGTTGCCAACCATTGTTACTACCATCGATGGGGATAGGTAGACTAGTCATGTGAATACGATTGTCTCTATAAGCACAGTCAAAATCATACCACTCAACACAAGCCGCGAGAAAAGATACTTTCTTCTCAGCCTGATCAGAGAACTGTGAGTTTTTACCAGCATGTACGATTTCATCCATGTATTCGTTTGTCCACATGATACGATCTTCTAGAGTCATTTTATCAACAGATATATTATCTAGTCCTTCTTCTTCAAGGTGACCTTTATAATCAGATGTACACCACTCAGGTATCTCATCTATATTGTAGGACATGTTGAAGACAGACGCTGTGTGTATAGCCAACCACTGTAACCCACTTTCAGTCATGGGCTTTGAGTGCTGGAACTTAAACAATCCCCTGGCTAAATCTGATCCTTGAAAGTTCATAAAGCTTTCGCAGTAGTAGAACCTGCCGCGATAATCTACATCTAGGTATTGATAGAACTCCTCTAGTTCTGATAGCTTACGTGCCTTCTCTGATATAAATGCCCACTCAACCATCTTGCTCCTACGTTTAAGCTCTTTAGCATCGTTGTCTTTAATAGGATCAGTAGATATGAACAGGTCTTTGTTCTCAACCATCGCATTGTAAACTGGCTTGTTTATCTTCCAAGCAGTCTGCTGTAGTTTGTTAAGAGCTTGTACCCAAGGGGCATATGGATCTATCGCATCACCATCTACTCTACCTTTGATTACTGGTCTGTGAACACCATTGATCTGCTGTATCATACCAGCTATATCTTTGGGCCGTAAGGTACTGGTAGATGCTAAGGGAAAGCTCCCACCTTTCTCAGGTATCACACCTAACTCGTACCACCTATGGGACGCAGACACCACATGACAGCTGTTACGGGTCTTAGCATAGGACAAGTCGATAAACCCTAGGTTGTATAAGGCTTCTACGAACAGGTCTCCTATGGACACTACAGAGCCCCAGGGAAGGGGCTCTCTATCTAGTTCTTTACCTACACTCTGACCTATTTTACTAGATGCATTAGTAAGTGTGGAGGTACCAGCTGGGCTTGAACTAGTATCTTTAGTGAATTGCATTTGAAGTATGGAGATACTTTTCATAACGTAACTTTCCATACGCTCACTGTAATTTCCAGACAACCTCATCAAGAGCCCAGCAAGATGGGGCCTTCGACGTGCAGGACTTACACCATCTACCCTCTTGACAAGGTAATCAACTATCTCTTGGAGTGCTGACATGTATTCTCCTATGTAGCTATGTAATCAAAACCAACCTCTTTATTTTGAAGTCGGGTAGTCTGTGCATCATATGTTGCAGCACCAGCATCACCAGTCTTACCTGTAAACCTAGACTTAAGAACCCTGAAGTTAACAGTGTTACGTTCGTATTCGTCAGATGCTGTTAGGTTCCTTGAGAATGCAATGATATCAAATGAGATCTGTTTGATAGAACCAGAGCCCTTGATGTCATCGATGGATGCAATGTTACCATCCTCGAATGCCTTACCACCTTGTGCCTTACGAAGATGAGAGATCAAACCTAGCCAGATGTTGTGTCGCTTGACGATTTTGAGGAGGTCGGACATGAACTTGTCGATGGCTTCATTACCCGATAGACCGTCACTTCCTTCTGATACAGCGATTGTGATGTGGTCGAGGACCAGATATTTACAACCCATGAGGGCCATGTATTCGATTTTGTCGATGAGGCTGTCATCTCCGACTGATCCTTGGTGGTCAAGGAGGACGAGTCTTTCATCTCCAAACACTTGTTCAAAGCCTTGTCTAAGTTCGTTTTCATCCGGAGGTGTGTCTTCATTAAGCGACTTTTTGAGTACCATTCCAATGAACTTCTCTGCCGTATCTCCAACGCTTTCTTCCAGACTGATAAGCCCCACGCGATCTTTTGTTTTTGAGAGAAGATCCAAGATAATCTCTTTGATAATAGTAGACTTACCACTGCCAGTTCCAGAAGTGAATAGAGTAATCTCACCATGTCTAATTCCCTTTAGTTTATCGTTTAAACCACTCAAACAAACAGGGTAGGGTACACACTCTACATTCTGTCGTTGAATGAATTGATCCCAGATAGGTTTGCCTGTAACGATACCTGAGGGGTTCCAACTCTGTGCATTCCACACACACTCTAGTAAGGTCTTCCAACCATGCTTAAGTAGTGTGTCATTAGCGTCATTCTCTGGTAGCTTTGCGACTTTAGCCTTACCTGGTTTAATCATCTTACCAAGGAAGTCAGACATCTTTTTACCAGCTTCATCCTGATCCATCATTATTACGACAGTCTTGAATGAGTTTATCCAATCCCGTTGAGCCAGAGCGCAAGAGGTAGAAGATGAAGAAGGTACAGCGACCACAGAATAGGTTCTACCGTATTTTTCTTTGTAGGCTTGCGCGACACTGAGTGCGTCGATTTCTCCTTCACAGATGACCAGCGTAAATCCTGATGTTGATTGTTGTTGTCCGAATAGTTCGACATTTTTGAAGTCTCCATGAGTACGAAACTCTTTAGGGAGCTTACGCTCTTTGTATGCAGACAGTTCTCCATTGATAGTGTAGGGATAGAAATGTGATTGAGGTTTCCCATTGATGTCTACAGACATCTTAACATTAAAATGGTCAACCACATCTTGAGATATTCCACGACTAGTCATTGGATAGCTTCTGTATGTATTGATCTCATCTATCATCGATGAGTTCATAAGGAAATCGGTATCTTCTATAAGTTCCATTGGTTTTCTTTCGTTTAAAAATACTGTTATTCCACATGAAAAGCAGTGGCTTCTTGGGTTATCATCATTGTATACATGGTTAGCATCAGAGCTTCCACAATTTTCACAATTAGTTTTCACCAGTAATCCCTTTCGATTTTTATGTCACGATTACGATTCTTTTTTATCCGAGTCTTTGAATGCTTGGAGGCCCACTTCAAGTTCTTCTGCTTTTTCAACTCGAACCCAGAGGTATTCTCCTCCTCGTTTAACTCTGTCTCTTTGAAGGATGATTCCTTGTACCGTTTTATCATTGAACTCCTCGAATATATTTTGATAGGTATCAAGTAAAGGTTTAATTATATTATCTAGGTCAGAAGCTTTGTTAGATAAGCCAGCGTACACAATGAAGTGGACAGGATTACTTTTAAAATCCCATGTCTGATCCATTAGTATCACTGCCATATCCTCTTGAAACCTCTTGTAGTCAGCTGTCTTGTAGGTTGTCCTGCCTTTCCTGACAAACATCCTGTTGGCTGACAGTGGTTTTATTTGGAATAGGTTTTCCATCACGCCTCTCTGCTGTTCTGATAGCATGACAGTTATGGCACACCACTTCTGTTTTAAAGACTTCATTAAGAATGTCACCGATATCTTTATCGGAAGATATCATTCGAGATACATTGTGAAGCTTTTCATACTTAGGTAGATGGTCGAAGGCTAAAGCATCTGGATGTTTATCATAACCACAATCAGTACACCCTATGTCAGTCTTCAATATTCCTATGAACTGACGCTTGCTTTTTCGACTTATACTCTTCAATTTGTTTTTTAATGTCATCAAGTTCTTCCCATGATGTTAGCATTGTTAATAGACGTTTAGATATTTCAGGATCACCTGCTGCATTAGCTCTCCAAGCAGCCCTTACCCTATTCCATCTACGATGCATAGGAACTCCTTTAAGAAGCTTCTCTGCTTTCTTAGGACCAATCCCTTTAATTCCAGGTATATTGTCAGACCTGTCACCAGTTAGGCACTGTAGCATAAGCTTAAGGTCAGCAGTGTCTTCACTTACCTCTGTTAGCTCCTTCTTTACAAAGTTGTAATGTGTTCCAGGTATTTGTAAAAGATCTTTATCAATACCAACAACTGTGTACTCTTGATCTACATCTCTGCATTCAGCTGCCCAGATAGAGACAAGATCATCTGCCTCCATATCATCAGCTTCTACAGCGTTATGTTTATCAACCATGTACTGATGACCATAGTTCAAAGCTTCTTTAACGTCTTCGTCTAACTCCTTACGTGTTGACTTGTAGTCGGAGTATATTTCCTTTCGGAAATTACCCCTTCCTTTAATTGCTACAAGAAATTTATCTGATCCACAATTTTGTTGGATCTCTTTCATAGTGTGGTCGATGCCAACACGTATGTCTTTTTTCTTCTTGGTTACACAAGCCATCCGAAAATAGATTGAGTCTGAGTCTACCAGTATTACTGCATTATCAGTGAACATCTGCGTAGCTTTCTCCTATTACATAATCACCACCATCCATACATGTTACACCGAACATCTCTGGACCAGCAGCAAAAGATTCTGTTAGAATTTCCCCAACACGTTTAGCATCGTCGGGGTGCGATTGGAATGCCATCTCATCATGATAAAACAAACGAGGTTCAGCACGTAGATTTTCTTCACGTATCTTATTCCATGCCCACATCAGTGAAGCCTTACAGGTTACACCTTCAGCAGCTTGGAGTAAGTAGTTGAGAGTTTGATGACCAGATCCACAGAACACAGGGCGTCCATCCAGAGCAGGAAACCACCCATCACCTTGTTGGTTAGATGTTTTGCTCCAAATGTTTAGAAGTTTCTTCTTAAGTTCTTCCAAACCTTTGATACCCTTAGCGAAGTCAGCACGAGACTTACGTCCTACTTCACTGTTTGATTTGCCTGAAAGAACTTGCCCCAACTTAGCGTCACCAGCACCAAAAAGATAAGCATATAAATACCCCTTAGCGACACCCCTAGAGCATCCAAGAGCATCAGCATTTCGTTGGTGTTGATCCCCATAGCGAACCTCATTAGTGAAATCATCGTTCCCAACATAATGACAAAGACCACGTAGCTGATTACCAGCACTATCGGCACCAACAATAACATACCCTGGGTCAGGTTTAAGCATCCCACGTATCTCTTTACCCCAAGGTGTTTCAATACCTGGGAGGTTTGCGATAACTTCGTGACGTACTCTGAAGGTAGGAGTACCAATAGTCCACATGTTACCATGAAGTCGTTTATCATCTGAGCCCTCTACTTTTTCTACCCAGCCCTCCATGAGAGAAGCTTTGTGACGCAATACATAATACTCGTCTACCATCATGCCAACTTCTCCAAGTTTAGACAATGAGGATGTTGTCAGTTTGGGTCCAGTTGTTACCCATTCTCTTCCGATTTTCTTTCGGTTGTACTCGTCTGGTTTCCATCCGATAGTTTTAAGCCAATCCTTGACCGCTTCTTGAGATCCCAGTTTAGCTTGTTCCTTAGTTGTTCGTTGGAATTTGAAATCTGGTCCTGCGAGATGGGTGTCTGTGACCGAGACTTCCGTTCCAAAATATTCAGTAAGCAGCTTGGCAGTTGTCGCATTGTATTTCCCATTCTTATTGTACTTGGGAGACTTAGGTTCTTTGTCAATGTAGACAACCTTAGTTCCCATCTGAGGCTCAATGGTGTTAGAGATCTCAGCCATACGCTGTTGCATTGTTCCCAATAGGGTCTTAGCTTCTTCCATGTCAAAGTACCAGCCCTTGACTTTGCAGAATGCATTAAACTTAGCTGTTTCATGCTCAGCCTGCATACCTAGTTTGATTTTAGGATTGTATGCAGAAACCTTCTTGTACTCTGAGAGTAACTCATTGTACACATCGACATTCACACGAACATCTTGAACACAGTAGCGTAACATTTCTCTTGAGTATTCATCCCAGCCACCTTCATATGCAATCTTACTGTTTCCGAGGTGTTCACCCCAACCTGCAAGACCATGCTTGTGACCACGTTTGTACCTCAGAACTTGAGACATGACCCAAGTGTCGTGTAGTCGTTTCTCGTTCAGGGTAGTACCACATAGTTTATCCATTACTACATTGTCAAAACCAATGATGTTATGGCCCACTAGTAGGTCTGCATTCTGAAGCAGTGAAGCACCATCAGCGATAGATCCATGTAGGTTATCGTGATCAGAGAA
>Ga0102814_10000445_pt1 | contig 30378 bp, 34 predicted proteins | sample ColrivemetaGS741_FD_79112 | JGI IMG/M metagenome (GOLD analysis project Ga0102814, IMG submission 79112) | Estuarine microbial communities from the Columbia River estuary - Flood tide ETM metaG S.741 | ecosystem: Environmental > Aquatic > Marine > Intertidal zone > Estuary | place: USA...
ATAAAAATGTACGATTGGACAATATACGTAGCAAATAACGATGAACCAGTAGAAAGAGTCTACAATCATGATACTGCTAAAGAAGCTTTAGAAGATTATAACGAAAATTATGATAGTCATGATCAAAAAGGCATAAGAGCAGAACAAATCATGTTTGTAGTTCATAATGAGTGGTCAGGTGATGAAGATAAATTCGAAACACTTGATGAAGCTTGTGAATGGATAAGTGAGCAAGAAGTAATCTACTATAATGTCGCTATGAACTATTTAATAGAAAATGATGTATCATTAAACGAAAGTTTAGAAGAAGCTGATGCAATGGGTTTTACTACTGATATGCTAAATAGTGAAATACTAGCAACAATTCTTTTAAGAAAAATGCTTAACGAAAATATACGTGAGGAGTAATTATGAAATATATAAAACTATTTTTAATCTATACAGCGTTTTTATCTTCTATTGTGTCTGCAGGTTGTTTGATATATGTAGTACAATGGCTAGAAGCGTTAAGAAAAGGCTGGTTAGTATGATAAACGGTTATTTTAATACTACCTTTTATACATACTACTCAGATTGCTGCGGTGAGGTTGTTAATGATCAAGATACAAGACCTTACTGCAGTGATTGTGGATCTGATTGCAGAAGTTTAAGTCAAGAAGAGTATGATGAAGAACAAGAGGAAAAGAAAGAAAATGAAAAACAAATGCGAGAAGATCATTTATATGATGAATACAAGGAGGGATTGATATGAGTACATACTGGATGGACTCTAATGACTGGAGAAAAGAAGCAGATTATGAAAGACTGTATGAAACTTACAAGTCAGAAGCAAAAGATGAAATGATTGGTGAGTTGAAAGAAATAGAAAAATCATACAATATATTAATCGATAAGAAAACTGGATTTATTAGTAAAAATAGAAAAGGCTTAGCGTTAGAATATCTAAAACAAGCTTGGTCATTAGGTTATTATTACTTTGAAACACCAGAAGAAGAACCAATTAGTATATTAGAATATGAATTTGACGATTATATCGATGAATATTTAAACGATAATTTATATCCTGTGCTTCTTGGTGATGAAATAAGTAATAAAGCAGCAGTAATAAAAGATCTTTTAGGAGATATGTATGGTCAAACTAAACGAAACGACTAAAACCGAAGAAGATCAGAATTATATATATCACTTAGTCGACAAACTATACGAAGACATTAAAATAATGTTTGAAGGCACAAGAATATATAGTGATGATGATGTTCGGAAATATATATACGAAAATATTCAAGCCACTTATGGCAAACGGAAAAGATGGCGACAAATTAAGATGACAAAAATGGAAATATATGATGAAGTATTAAAAGAACTATTTGGAGAATCTCATGAAAAATAGTAGTAATATTATAAACTTGACTGAATTAGTCGAGTATATAAACAAAAAGATAGATAAAAATAAGATTAAAGTGAATATGCGGCAAGATTATGACGTAAGAGCTCATGATTTTATCGTATGTGGTGCATTTAACCCTTATTTTGAGACAGAAAGTGTAGATATTCCAATAGAAATAGATATTATTTGCAATACGATCGACGCAGATATTAGTTATGATGAAATAAAAGAAATACTAGATGAGTTTAATTTAGTACTAAGACACGAATTAATTCATTTAGAACAATATGTGGACGATAGATTTGACTTTGATGATATCGAAGCGAATGAAAAAGAAGCATATGAAAGAGAAAAAAAAGCTATGCCTTGGTATAGAAATATAACTTATAAGGAGTAATAATTATGAATAAAGAAACAATATTTACTAAAAAATCATTATTTCAGGCTCAAGCGCCTAGTTGGAATTTTGAACTAGACGAAGACCAGCTTTTAATAACGGCATTATGTACTGGTTTTGTTACTAAAATTGGTGATGATAAGTACTTAATGAACAATGAATATAAAAATAAATATAACGACTTTGATTCTTTGGAGGAAAAATTATGATAGTAAATTTAAAATTCGAAGACTGGAACGAACAGGAATTTGTATTTGACTTATGTCACATATCTACTATTCCACCAGGAAATTACAAATTAATAAATACTTGTGCAGATCCTGATGTAATAAATGATAAAGTACCTGTAAGACGTGAAATAGAAATAGAAATAGACATTAATGATGAGTATGACAGATCAACAGTAGCTGAAATACTCAAAATATGGTCAAAACATTATCAACCAAAAGTTAGTGGTGAATATGCTAACAATTATAAAAGTGAAATAGATAGTATAAGAAAAGAATTAATAGATTAATAAGGAGAAATAAAATGGCTGATGTAACAGATGCTGTAAAAGGCAGATGGCATGGTATTCTCAAAACACTTGGTGTTGACGAGAAATACTTGCAAAATAAGAATGGTCCTTGTCCATTATGTGGAGGTACAGATAGATATACATTCACAGATATGAATGGTGACGGAGTATACTTATGTAGAGGATGTGGTAACGGGAATGGCTGGACACTAGTACAAAAGCTGTACAAGTGGGATTTTCGTACTGCTGTGGAACATATAGAACCACTAGTGGGACTTGGTAAAATTGAGAAAGTTGAGGTTGTACCAAAGAAAGATCCACGTCCAGCGTTAAATTATGTGGCTAAACAACTTAAACCTATAAATTATAATGGTTCAGTTGGTCAATACTTAAGATCTCGTGGTATTGCTGATATTCCAGAAGGATTAAAAGAAGCAACACTAGATTACTTTGAAAATGGTCGATCAAAAGGCAAGTTCGAATGTATGTTAGGTGTAATCAAGGATTTCGAAGGTAATGGTGTTTCATTTCATATTACATATACTAAAAACGGTAAGAAAGCTGATCTTAAAAACAGTAGAAAAATAATGCCGCCTAAAGGCACTATTACAGGTGCTGCAATAAGATTAGATGACGACTGGATAGAGAAATCTGTACTTGCATCTCATGGTGATGATGGAAATGGTGAGAATACAATTTGTATCGCTGAAGGAATAGAAACTGCATACTCTGCTAGTCAAGATTGTGGATATCCAGCTTTCGCAGCAACTAATGCTCATTGTTTAGAGAACTTTGTCCCACCAAATGGTGTAGAATGTGTTTTAATATATGGTGATAACGATGCATCATTTACTGGACAAGCTGCAGCGTATATACTTGCTAAACGACTAAAAATGAAAGGCATAAAATCATATGTGTTTATTCCAGATAAAATAAATACTGATTGGAACGATCAAATGCATTCAAACTTCAACGATTTTCTGGAGAGTTAATATGAATAATGTACAAGAAATAGTTTGGTCAATAGAAGAAAGAATAATGCAAAGCGGAAGTAGTAATAATAACAACTCTGCTGTTAAAGAAATAAGAAATGCAAATTGCCTGCGTGACGACTTTAGAATGGTTAACATAGTTAAAGAAACATTTAATTATTTAACATCAACATTTCAAAGGCATGAAGGCAAAATAATGTTAACAAACACTAATATGAATGTTGGTGAAATATGTGTAAAACATTTAGCAATTGAAAATGCAAACATCGTACTTAAAATGAAACTTGGTTGTTTAATATTGAATACACTTATCGATCAAGAATATTTAATATTGACAAGAGAACCTTTCTTTACAATAGAAGAAATTATGGAAGAAGGTAAAAAGAAACAAGTCAGGTTGCAGCCGTATCATTTAGAAATGGCTCACAAATATGGAAATATTATATTAGATGAGAAAGAAAGAATAGGTATATCAAGACATCAATATCCTGCTTGGAGAAAGAATACTAGGATGGTTGATGGTATTAAAGATCGATTAATAAAAAGCTCTATAAAAGAAATAGATCAATATTCAGATTATGTAAGAGCAGTTAATCGATTAGAAAAAGTAAAATGGTGTGTTAATGCTAACGTAGCTAAGATAAGTGAAAAACTTGAAGATAAATTAACAGAAACAATTATTAAATTAAAAACAGAAGATGAATCAGAAATAGAATTCGATGCAAAAGATATACGTAGAGAAAATATAAATAAAATATATAAAGATATAAAATTATACAGAAATGGATCGTTATTTGAACCTGATAAAGGTAATTCAACAACAGTTAAGACAATTGAAGATGCTTTAAATAAAGAAGAAAAACGCAAGAATACACTGAAAAAAGATGGTAAAGCTATGAGATTATGCTTGCGTAAAATTAATAAACTTAACAAATTGTTTGACAAACATAATCTTATGTGGACAGCAAAACAATTATGCTTAGCAACACAATCAAAAGCAGCTCGAAATCATGCTATATTAAATAGTATACATGGTCCTAATGGTTGGGCATCTTATACATTTTACTTATCTATGTTTTTAGATTTTCGTGGTAGAGTATATGCACGAGATCCATACTTTTCATATCAATCTAATGACTTAGCAAGAGGCCATTTACAATTCGCAGAAAAACAATTAGTTACTGAAACTGGTTTTAAATATTTATTAATACATGCAGCTAATAGTTATAACCAATCATATACTATTAAAGAATTAGAAAAGTTAGAATGGACTGAAACAAATTATGTAAGTGATCTTGTTGCTGACGGTATACCAGACTTATCTGTAGATAAAATGTCATTAGAAGACAGACAAAAATGGTCTGAAGAAAATACTGAATTATTCTGGAATATAGCAGAAGATCCAATAGCAACAAAAGACATTTGGATGGCTGCAGAAAAACCTTGGGTTTTCTTATCTATATGTTTCGAAATATGTGCTTATCATGGATCGCTATTAACTGATGAAGAACATTATTCACAGTTACCAATAGCTATTGATGGCTCATCTAATGGCACTCAACACCTCGCTGCAATGTCTAAAGATGAAGTTGCTGGTCGAATGGTTGGACTCATGGAACAAGAAAAACCAATTGACTTTTATATAATCGTAGCGAAAGGAATTCTTAATAGAAATGTCGGTACTGACTTAGGAAAAATACTAGCAGAAATACCGATGAAACTGATCAGAAAAGGTATTAGTAAACGTGGAACTATGACAAAAGCTTATGATGCTGGTGTCAAATGTATAGCAGATATCATATACATGGATTGCTATGACGCTGGTATGACTACAAAGTACGGAATTACAAAAACAATAGCTAAAAAGCTGTCAAAAGATCTTGTGCAGACTTATAATGCAATTTGTTCTGGTCCTGTTTCTATTAAAAATTACTTACAAGCCTTAGTCAAGCATAGGGTAGACACACAAAATGAAGATACGGTATGCTGGATGAGTCCTAGTGGCTTTCCTTGTGTGTCCGAAAAGTGGATTATGAACAAAAAGAAAGTAGAACTACCATTTACACAAGGTAGGATACAAGTCGTCGTTCATGAGCAAACAACACGTCCAGCAATGCACGAAATGATATCAGGAATTAGTCCTAATTATGTGCATTCTATGGATGCAGCACATATGTCATTAGTTATTGTAGAGCTTGAAAAATCAGGTATACTATCCTTTGGTGCTATACACGATAGTTTTAGTGTTCATGCTGAAAAAGTACCTGAGTTACTACACATAACGAAAGAAACATTTATCGACATATACGATAGAAATATATTTAAAGATATGAGAAGTCAGATTATTAGCAATGATCCATTATTTACAGATGCAGAACCTAGAAAAGGAAAGCTCGATCTAAAAGAGTTAATGTATTCTGACTATTTCTTTTGTTAATTCGACCACTCCCTTATAGAGTCGGCGGATATAATATTATTATGAAAAGGAGATGCTATGAGTGAGAGTCTAAGTAATATATTAAACAATCTAAACGCTATACCTGTAACTGAAGGTTTCATAGAATATAGAAAAGAACAATGGGACTTAGGTTACGCTAAAGCTGAAGTAAATATAGATGCTCAATTACTAGAGTACTATTTAATATCGTTAGGTTTAGTTGGTAAAACTGACAGTATTAAAAATGATTTTTACTTTGATGATATGTATATAGATGTCAAAGAAGTAAATAATAAGTGGTTCAATGTAGGTGGTAAAAACGGTGATAAGAAATATTGGTGGACAAGAAATATAAGTGAAGGTGAATTAACTCACTTTCTATTTATAAAATCTGATCGTAACCAAAATGAATTATTATCTGTTGGTGATGTAATTAATATTAATGAACATGCTACATGGTTAGCAAAAGATATAATAGACCAACTACAAAAATCACATTATGGTGGATACTATATGGATCCAAAATTAATATTTAAAAAAAAGGAGTAATAATATGGGAAAAATTATAATAGATATGCCCTCAGAACCATTACAAGAGGCTGTAGAAAAGAAAGTAAACTTAGAGTTAGATCAAAGGTTAGGACTCGATCATGTAGTCGCTATGATAGCAATATGGGGTCGTGATAGAAAAATTACAACAAATGGTGTTCCAATAACTCAAGCTATTAAAACTCTTGAGGAATGTCATGAATTATTAGAAGCAGTTAATACAAATAATACAGATGAAGTAATCGATGCTATAGGTGATATTGTGGTAACATTAGTTATGCAGTGTGAATTACAAGGCTTAGATTTATTTAGTTGTGTTTCATCTGCTTATAACGAAATAAAAGATCGTAAAGGTCATTTAAATGAAGTAGGTGATTTTATAAAAGAAAAATAATAAGGAGCTATAATGAAAGCAACAACTATATCTGATGCTTACAATCAAATGCTTTGGCATGTATATGCTAAATGGGATTTTAAATCCAAGCCACGAGATATGGCTATCAGAGAAAAATTAAATGTACAAGTAACAATAAATAATCCAAGCAGTAAACCTATTGTAACTGAAGACAAAAAGCGTAATAAAATTATAGAAAGTTACACAGAACGTGAGTTGGAATGGTATTTGTCAGGTAATACTGCAGCAGATTCTGCCCCAAGTGATTTCTGGAAAACTATAGAAGATGACGAAGGTCAAATAAATTCTAATTATGGTCATATAACTTTATTTGATCGTACTGAATTTTATACTACGCCTTACTACTTTGCAAGAAATGCATTGAAAAAAGATAAAGATACTAGACAAGCTATTTGTCGTTATAATAAAGCCAAACATGCAAAAGTAAATCCAAAAGATTTTGTATGTACTATGTATCAAAACTTTCACATACGTGAAGATCAATTATATTCAACGGTAAGAATGAGATCAGCAGATCTTTTTACTGGTCCTGTTTATGATTTACCTTGGTTTTGCTACTTAATGGAAATGATGTTAAAAGACTTAAAGTCATGGTATCCTAATTTAAGTATGGGTCAATTGACTTTCAGTGCTGATAGTCTACATATATACGAACGCGATGTAGACGAGGTTGTTAAAATGATTGATTTCTTTGGTCAATCTATTCAGCAAGAAGCGTTTGTTAGATAATAAGGAGTAATAAAATGACACCACAAGATACATTAGTCCATTGTCAAATGATAATGGAACAAAAAGCACAAGACTATACAGGTGAATCATCAGTCCAAATGGCTGATTATTATCCACGTGGTATAGCTACCATATATGACATTATGTGGGCAAAAATGCTAAGAATTAAATCTGTCATGGAACAAATGGAAAGTCGTGACAGTGAAAACTTTGAGTCGATACAAGACTCTTGTGTGGACCTGATAAATTACGCAACGTTCTTTGTAGCTTACATGGACGGTGATATACCAGGTCAAAATAGTAATAAAAATATGTTTAATCAATCAATAAAGGAGTAAAAAAGTGATATTAGAAAACACTAAAGTAGTATGGCCTAAATTAGGCGACAACGCAGGTACTAAGTATATGTCAGAAGATAAAGAATGGTCAGTAGACTGTTTATTGTCTCCTGAACAAGCTAAAACCTGGAAGGATTCTGGAGTTAAACCAGCAGTTAAAGATAAAGACGGACAAACGTTCGTTAAACTTAAGAAAGACTGCGTATGGCGTAATTCTGGTGATCCTAAAAAGCCACCAATGGTTGTTGATAAGTTTGGTGACTCAATGGATCCACTAATTATCGGTAATGATTCTGTATGTAATGTGCAGTACTCAATCCGTGATTGGGAATTCCAAGGGCAGAAAGGCAAGTCAGCAGAGTTAATAGCTGTGCAAGTACTTGAGTTAAATGAATACACTGGATCTTCAGGTGATAGTGTAGAGTTTAGCTTTTCTGCTAAAGAAGAAAAATCACTCGATGCTATAACTGAAGGTGATGACGATATTACGTTTTAAGACTTAATATTTACAGAGGGCATTGTTCGCAGTGTCCTCGATAAATGTTAATAATAAGGAGTAATAATGATAAAAATAATATTGATAACGGGGTTTCTATTGAGTATACTATTTGAGTGGTACAAAGACAGACCATGAAGTTAAGACAATATCAAAAAGATGTTTTAAATGATCTAGTTAAAGTAGAAAGACAAGGTAATCGTAGAATAATATTACAAGCTGCAACAGGTTCTGGAAAAACAGTAATGGCTGCAGCATTAGTAAAAGCTTTTGTAGAAAAAGGCAGAAAAGTATTATTCCTAGCTCATAGACGAGAACTAATCATACAAACATCAGACAAATTAAATGACTTCGAAGTAAGACACGGAGTTATTATGGCTAATCATAAAAAAGAAAACTCATTCGCAACAGTACAAGTTGCATCTATTGATACTCTAAGAGCACGAGCAATAACAAAAAACAAAATGGATCTACCAATTGCTGATTTAATTATCATCGATGAAGCTCACAGATCATTAAGCAATACTTATATTAAACTTATAAATCTATACAGTAAAAGCTTAATTGTAGGCTTAACAGCTACACCAATAAGATCTGATGGTGTAGGATTAGGATCTATTTACTCACATATGGTTAAAGCTCCTGGAATTAAAGAGCTAACAAGAATGGGTAGCTTAATTGAAGCTGTTTATTATTCACCAAGTATACCAGATCTTAAAGGTATAGGATTAATTGCAGGTGATTACAACGCAAAAGAGTTAAGCGGACGAATGAACCTACCAAAACTTGTCGGTGATGTAGTTAGAACATGGAAACACATAGGAAATGGTAAACAAACATTAGTATTTGCCTCAAGTGTTAAACACAGTAAGAATCTATGTGAAACATTTATAGATTCTGGTGTATCTGCAGCTCATTTAGACGGACAAACACCAACAAAAGAAAGAGTACAAATATTAGAAGACTTTGATACAGGTAAAGTAACAGTAATATGTAACTGTATGGTGCTAACTGAAGGATTTGATGCACCAAAAGCACAAGTTTGTGTACTAGCAAGGCCAACAAGATCATTAGGATTGTACATTCAGATGGTTGGAAGAGTGTTAAGACCTCATCCAACTAAAGATAAAGCAATAATAATAGATCATTCTGGCGCTGTATACACTAACGGATTTGCAACAGACGATCATAACTGGATACTAACATCAGGTAAAGCAAAAGAAAATGAAAGAACTGAGCCTACAGAACGAGAAGAGTCAACAATAATATGCGAAGGTTGTTTTAGAACATTCAGCGGCAGCAATATATGTCCAGGATGTGGTAAGATTCATAAGAGTAAAAGCTCTTACGTAGAATTTATAGACGCTGAGCTAGGTCTAGTTAATAAAAAGACTAAGAAAGTTGAAAGAAAAGAGAGATACGGTGAAAACTTTAAAAGAGAATTCTATCAACAATTACTCGGTTATACTGTAATCAAAGGTTACAACGATAACTGGGCAAATTATAAATATAAAGAACGGTTTGATAGTTTTCCTCAATTTAAAGATGCCGTTGCAGAAAAGCCTAACAAAGAGACGATGAGTTACATTAAACATCTTCAGATAAAATGGGCTAAACGTAGAAAATAAAAAGGAGTAATAATATGGAAGTAGTAAATAGAATAGAATATGACGATACTTTATTGCCTCAGGGTAGTGATCTATGGTTAGAAACTAGAAGAAAATACGGAACAGCTTCAGAGGCTTCAGCAGCTATGAGTGTTAGTCCGTGGATACCTAAGACACCATTACAACTATGGGAACTTAAGAATGGCGAGTTAGAAATAAAGAAAAACTTTGCTATGACAATCGGTAATGAGTTCGAAGACGAAGCCAGAGAAGCATTTCAAAATGAATTTGGAAAAGTATTTGAGCCGTGCTGCATAGTTGGTGAGATCGATGGAGTACCATTAATGGCTTCATTAGATGGTAAAGAAACATGGTCAACACCAGAACATACTGGAATACCAGAAATAGTGGAGATTAAAGTCCCATTAAATGGATCTGAGTCACCATTGTGGCAAACACAGGTTAACGGAGATTCATTACCGCATCAATATGAAATACAAATGGAACAGCAGATGTTACTATCTGACCAAGATCATTGTAACTTCTGGGTATATGACAGACATAACAAGGTTGGTTACAACAGAGTCCATGAGTCAAACCCTGAATTACGTAAAGAAATATTAGATGCCTGGAAAGAATACTTTAAAGGTAAACCAGAACCAGGTCCAAATGATATACTTAAACGTGAAGATGAGCAATGGAAAGAGTTAGCATACTTTTGGAAAGAAGCTAGAGACGAAAAGCTATTGCAAGAAGGACGCATGGAAACTATTAAGAAACAATTAATAGAACTATGTGAAGGTCAATCTCATCAAGGTTCTGGCGTAAGGGTTAGACACAATGAAGACAAAGATCGTTGGACAATTACTAAGATCGGAGCAAGAGATTGATAGCAAGACTTAACTTCCCATTGTACGTAAAGAAAGGTAAAGCTGGAATACTGACAGGAAACTTGTACAGGAACTTACACTGGGCTACACTTGCTAAGGCAAAAAAAGATTACCACGAAGAAGTAAAAAACTTCGTGGAGTCTCTGCCTAAATACAATAAACTAACGATACACTATACTTTATATTTCGCAACTAAAAGAAAGCGGGATATAGATAACTTTACATGGGCGTTGCACAAGTTTTTAATGGATGCTATGGTTGAACATGGATCTATTGAAGATGATAACAACGAAATAGTAACCGGTTTTTCATCTCATTTTGGAGGATATGACGAAGACAAAGAAGATTATGTTATATTAGAAATAGATGGAGAGGAATATGAGCAGCCAAATACACGTTAATGATGTTAAAAGTAAGATTAAAACAGTAATAGATAATACTGATAGTGAGATAGTATTAATGGAATGCGTGGCTTGGTTACAAACATGTGAAGAATTAAAAGAACTAGGGTTTGAGTATCTAACTTTAGACCTAGAAAATGATAATAAAATACATTAAGGAGAAATAAAATGGAATTACATGAAATACTTGGAGCTTCAATAGGTACGTGCATATTAATTTATATGTGGATGCGTAAAGAAAAACAAATGTCATTTGAAGAAGGAGTATGTTACGCACTAGCTGAACATGCTAAGAAAAAGATACAGTATAAAGTTTATAAAGATGATGATGGAGATCAAACAATAGAGGTCATCGTCAATAAGGAGAAGAAATGAAGAGTAATTATTTAGGAATACAAATAGATAGAGCTAAAGATAAGCAGATGACAGATCAAGCTTTTGATTTATTGAGAGCTCACTACCTTAGAGGTAAAGAAAAGTCACCACAAGAAGCTTATGCTAGAGCTTGTATTGCCTACTCTAATGGTGACGAAAAACTAGCTCAAAGATTATATGACGGGGTAAGTAACAGTTGGTTTATGTTTAGCAGCCCAATATTAAGTAATGCCCCTATGCCAGGTGAAACACCCCTTGGTCTACCTATCAGTTGCTTTTTAAATTACGTTCCTGATACACTAGAGGGTCTTATAGACCATCAATCAGAGTTAGCATGGCTATCAGTGAAAGGTGGAGGAGTTGGCGGTCATTGGTCAGATGTTAGAGCTGTTAGTGATAAAGCTCCATCACCAATACCATTTATTAAAGTAGCAGACTCAGCAATGACTGCTTACAAACAAGGACAAACAAGGAAGGGAAGTTATGCAGCATACTTGGATATCAGCCATCCGGACATCATTGAGTTCCTTAATATCAGGATTCCCTCAGGTGGTGATTCAAATCGTAAGTGTTTTAATATTAATAATGCTGTCAATATTACTGATAATTTTATGGATAGTGTTTCAAGTGACAGTGATTGGGATCTTATCGATCCTCATGACGGCTCAGTCCGTGATACAGTACGCGCACGTGAATTATGGGAAAGGGTATTGGAGACTAGGTTTAGGACAGGTGAGCCGTATATTCACTTCATCGATGAGAGCAATAGAAAATTGCCTGAACCTCTTAAGAAAAAAGGATTAGAAATAAAAGGTAGTAATCTCTGTGCTGAGATAACACTGCCGACAAACTCTGATCGAACAGCTGTGTGCTGCTTAAGTAGTTTAAACTTGGAAAAGTTTGATGAATGGAAAGACTCTACAATAGTAGAGGATCTTATAGAAATGCTAGATAATGTACTAACTAAGTTCATTGATCATGCTCCACAGCCAGCTTTGTTTAAGGCTACATCATCAGCTCTTACTGAGAGATCTTTAGGACTAGGTGCTATGGGTTTCCATTCATACTTACAATCAAAAAGTATACCATGGGAATCTGCTATGGCAGTAGGTCAAAACAAAATGATGTTTGCCTATATAAAACAGCATGCATTAAAAGCTACTAAAGATTTATGTAAAACTAAAAGTGAATATATGTATGGCTTCGGAACTGGTAGAAGAAACAGTCATCTATTAGCTATAGCACCAAATGCAAACAGTGGAATGATAATAGGTACATCACCATCAATCGAACCGTTGAAGTCTAATAGCTTTATTCACAAAACAAGAGTTGGATCACATCTTATTAGAAACAAACACCTGCAAGAGGTAATGGAAGAACATAGGTTAAGACTAGGTAAAGATTTAGATTGGTTAGAAGCTGAGTGGCGCAACATCGGTCACCATCAAGGATCTGTACAACAACTAGATTACTTAACTGATTGGGAAAAAGATGTATTCAAGACAGCGTTTGAGTTAGATCAGCATTGGGTAGTTCAACATGCAAGTGATAGACAAGTATATATATGTCAATCACAGAGTGTAAACTTATTCTTCCCAGCTGGATCTGATAAATCATACGTAAACAGTGTGCACATAAGTGCATTTAACAAGAAACTAAAAACATTATATTATCTACGTACATCTAGTACACAAGTAGCAGAAAATGTCGGCCAACAAGTAGATAGAATAGCTATTGGCGATGCAGCTGAAGATGAATGTTTAGCATGCGAGGGGTAATATCATGACATTAATGGAAGAAAATATAGTGTTTAAACCGTTCCAATTTCCTTGGGCTATAGAATTAGCCGAGCAACATGAGGATATACATTGGACAGAAAAAGAAATAAACCTAGCTGAAGACGTAACTCAATGGAAAAACGGAGAGTTGCTTGATGTGGAAAAAGAACATATCATATCTATACTTAGGTTGTTTACCTCAGCTGACGTTATTGTGGCTCAAAACTATTGTAACTTTTATATACCTAAATTTCCTAATAATGAAATAAGATCAATGTTGTTATCATTCTCCGCGCGAGAAGGTATTCATCAAAGAGCTTATGCATTACTAAATGATACATTAGGTTTACATGAAAAAGAATACAGTACGTTTTTAGAATATAAACAAATGGTAAACAAGACCGACTTCATGAGAGATGCAGATGTTAATAGTCATCACGGGCTAGCTAAGTCATTAGCGTTATCTGTATTTAATGAAGGCGTTACTCTGTTCTCAGCATTTGCTATGCTATTAAACTACCAACGACGTGGTAAGATGAAAGGCATGGGAACTGTTATAGAATGGAGTATAAGAGACGAAACTCTCCATGTTGAAGGAATGAGTAAGTTGTTTAGAGAGTTCTGTACAGAGCATAGTAGAGTTCTAACTGATGAATTCAAGTCAGAGATATATGAGATGGCTAGAAAAGTAGTCAAGTTAGAAGAAAAAGTAATTGATCTTGCTTATGCAGCTGGTGATGTTGGCGGCTTAGATAAGGGTGAAGTTAAAAATTATATAAAATATTTAGCTGATCGAAGATTAATTCAACTAGGCTTTAAAGGAAACTTTAAAGTAAAAACTAATCCTTTACCTTGGGTAGAAGATCTTACATCTGGAGATTCATTGAGTAACTTCTTTGAAAAGACAGTGACAGATTACTCTACCGTAGGTATGGTCGGAGAATGGGGTTGGTAATTTAAATATATATAGGAGTAAAATATGTTAGAGAAAATAAAGAACGGAGCGGACGCTGCGATAGATGTAGGTATTAAGTTAATTAGCTTGTCAATTGTATTGCAAGTAATCTTCGGTGCGAAGGTAGCTTTCTTAACAGGTGATGTAATTGGTTCTATACTTAATATAGTATGGACTTTAGGTAATGCTGGTTTAGCGGGCTTGATTGCTGCTGGAATTATCTGGAAGTTACTTGACAAAGATATAACAGATCACGTATCTAAGTAAGGGGTATTGATGGATCTTAAAACTAAAATACTTATGAAAATAACGGACAATAAGAGTTTAGCAATATTTGCAGCACTAGTAGTAGCTGCTGTAGTTGCTTCATGGCTTTAAGTTCAAAGAAAAAAATAACCTGGGGTCTTGTGCAAGTTGACAGGACCACAGAGTTATATATGTTATTACGTTCTGAAAAGAAGAAAACAAATCATAAGCCCAGACCGCTTTGGAAAAGTGACTGGAATAAATAAGGAGAATACCTTTATGATTGATGAAACCAAAAGTAAAATGTTAGATAATTATAACGAAAGACTTAAAAATTATGGAGAAGATATGACAATTAAAGAAAGCACGAATAAAACAGATAGCTTTGCTCACAACATTGGTGTTCAGTTATGGCAAATGACCAACGCTGCGCATAGCATAGCTTCAGATGATAACGTTTCAGATGAGCTAGCAATGGCTGCTGAAACAGCTTTACAAAGTTTACTTAAAAGTATGGCAATATATGGATACAACTTAGTAGACGGAGATAAGTAATGGCAACATGCAAAGCAATGTTTACAGTGGTCGATGATACTGACCATGAGAAATCAACATGGGTTATAGAATATGGTCCATTTGAATTAGATAATGATACACACCCTGTCCAAGGTTTAATAAGCCACATGGATAATGTGAATGAAAAGGAGAAAACAGAATGGCAAGAGCCGAAGATACTAACATCCTAAGGGATACAGGTACTACTGATGCAGAGTTATTGCAAGCAGTAGCTATCTTAAAAGGTGGTACAGATCCTGACGTACCAGAGAATTTAACAGATGTTCATACATATGTAGCAGATGAGATTCAAAAGTTAAATATTAGCATGGATACTCAAGACATGGTTAAACAAGGGATGGCTGAGAAAGATGCATTTAAGAAAGCAACAGTCACAGCTGCAAAGAAACGCAAAGCAGTTGATGAAGCTATGAAGAAATATTTAGCTTCAAAATAAATAAAAAAACCTACACTAGTCGTAATGACCGGTGTAGGTATTTTTTTTTAATCCCAAAAGAATTGTTTGACAGATGCTTGTCTACGTTTAAGATCTTTATTAAACTTTTCTCTGTATGCTATTCTTCTAGCTTCAAACTGCATGATCTTATCCATAAGACCTCCGCCTCTATACATATCCCATCTAAAACCTTTTCTTGCCATAGCCCTATATAACAATAACAAATTACTATTATTAGGATTGTTCATTAAAAAGTTATAAGTACCTTGAGAAGAATATAAATCTAAATCATTTACATTATTATAATCATTAGAAGTTGTTCTATGTTTTCCGCCTTTGTCAAGGTGTATATCCATAAAGTCTTTATTTAACTGAGCAGCAAAATCACGAGCAAGTTTAGGTGAAACTAAGAAGCCATCAAATATCTGAGCTATACTTGTATTGTGTGAGTTCTTCTTTTGCTTCTCATTAAACCCAAGCATTGATCGAGCTACGTTAATAGCGTCTAAAGAGTGAGTCATAAGTACTGCAGCTTGCGTCGCAGCTTTTAAACTACCTACAGGTATGGTCTTAGGATTAAAAATCTCAGCACCTCTTGTAGGTCTCCAGCTAGCATCATAAAAAGGATTTGGCTGTTGAGCTTTTGATATATTAATCAAAGGAAAACTCTTGCCAGTTTGTTGATTCTTCATCCATTGAGTTGTAGCTTGTGGATATAAAACCTTTTGAGCAGGAGTGAAATCAATCCCGCTAGTTTTATCATAAGCTTTTCTAAGTATATCAGCTTCCCATTTAGAATGACCAAAATGTAAATGATGTCCACCAATAGTCATAGCAGTTAAGTCTATTCCAGGACTATCTGGTCCACCATGTAGTGTTGCAGCGTTAGCCATTGATGATAATATATTACTTAATTCCTTAAGCATAGGGAAATTAGTCTCAACAGCGTTGACCATCATATTACCCATTTGATCTATAATATAGTCAGCATCCTTAAAACCTTCTTGAAATTCTAATTCACCTTCAGCTATAGCTTCTGTTATTTCAGCTTGTGTTAAAGCATTACTACCCATCTCATTAGCAATACTATTAAAAGCTGCAAGCATTGCTTGATCATCTTCTAACTTTGATAATATACTTTCTCTAACAATCTTCTTAATTAAAGCTCTACCAGCTCCATACTGAAAAATCATTAATGGAGATTTAGAAAATTGTCTTAAGGTTCTTTTATCGTTAAGACCTAAAGCTGTAAAAGCTTGTCTAATAAAAGGAGAAGACTCATTAGAGTTGCCCTCCATCTGAGCTTCCATACCAGCACCAGTTAAATGATAAACATCTGAATTTAATGGTGATGCTTTAGCCCAATCCTTTTTAGTAATTGCTTTACGACCTTTATCCCATTCTATACCTTCTACTGATTGTCTTGCACTACCTTCAGGAGCATCAAAGAAAGGATTGATATTAGTTAATGCAGCTGTCTCAAAATCACCTGCTTGCATAGCGTTATGAGCAAGTCCATTTCCAGTACCGTCAACATGTGTTAAAAATTTAGAAGCATATATTGGATCTGTTGAAGTTTTATTTTCTATTGCATCCAAGTGATCTAATAATCTAACAGCTTCAACCATTGCACTAACACTAGCCCATCCATCTTCTTTAGCAGCTAAATCTATAACAGAAGCACCGTCAGTATTGCTATTAGCAATAAGAGTCCTCCATCCTTTAGCTTCTCTATCAAACATAGCAGCAGCATCTTTAACTCCAAGATCGTGCCCAAACTTTTTAACAATTCCTGCTTTAAGTTCATTTAAATCTGACTCATTACTAGTATTATATAGTTCAACAACATCGCTTTGAAGTAAAGCACGAGGAAGTTTATGGCTATGAAAGTTACCAATAAATTGTTTTATATAAAATCTATTATTCCCTCCTGGAAAATGATCGTAATAAAAAACATTGTTACCCATTTGCTGAGCCCAATCCATGTTATCATTAAATATCATGTCTTTAATTCTATCACCAGGATACCATTCCATTTCAGGTTCGCCATCAGGGCCGATAATATCTCGTCCAAACTTTGGATCTTTCTTTTTACGTTGACCTGATCTTCTATTTAATTGACCAATATCTTCTTTACCTGTGCCAATAAGTTTATCAATATTAGTTTTACCATTTGAGTCAACAGAGCCAGTAAGTATATTAACAAGACCTACCATATCTTGATCCATTGTATACCCAATATTATCAAGAAGATTAACTGCAGCTTCTTGTAAAGTATAATCACCGTACTTAAGTTCTTCTAACTTTCCTTTATCACCACGCTTTACTTTGGCAGCACCTCTTGGTCTGATAACTGATACATCAGGTTTCTTTTTAAACCTTACTTGTACCTTAGCTGAGGGTAAAATAATATTAGTCATTGGTGCTAATCGCTCAGCAACTTCTAAACCTTTATTAGTAATTGTAATACCGCCATTATGATCTTGAATAAATAAATCAGGGAATGTTCTTGAAACAACATCCATTGCTATTCCACCTAAAAAAGTAGAGTTAGCATTATTTGGATCTGTTTTAATACCCATAGCTTGATGAGCTATATTACCAATCTCACGACGCTCATGTGCAGCCATTACAAATTGCTGTTGGCTTGCTTCATCTTCAGTAGGTTTAGTAACAGCATTATTAATAGCATCTTCTCGCCCTCTGATATCATCAGGGTTTCCAATTCTTTTATAAGCTTCTTTTACTTGGTGAAAAACAGAGTGTAACAATACATCAGACACAGCTGAAGGCGCGCCAGTATTACCAGCTTCTTCATGTGCATCAAGCATCATTTGAAAATATTCAGATACATTTAATGCTTGGAAATTACCTTGAGCTGCTCTTTGTAGCATTAACTCTCTTCTACCTTCGACGTCAACACCTTTATTATCATAAGCAAAACCGTCAAGAGTCTCTTGAAGTGAGCGAGACATAGCATGACTATCATGCATCATTTGCATTGCTACTTGATAAGGTATTTGAATCTTACCAATTGCTCCTGGTCTAGGAGAAGCATCAGGATCAGCAGGATTAACAGTCTCTCTAGTAGCTGCTTCATTCACATCAAAGTATTGTGGACCTATCTCTCTTAGTAATTGCCACGTACCGCTAGTTCTTTCATTTTCAGGTATGTTAAGTATGGCTTGTATTAAAGGAGCAGGTGTCACTAAAGTGTCCCCACCGGCGATACTAGCACCAGGGCCTTGGTCTAAAGTATCGATTTTGGGCATGTCTTGGAGCTCAGTTTCGTCAGGAATCTCAGGAAACTGGGTATTTTGAGTCATATTTGGGGTGCGGTCAACGACAGCTGTCCCCATTTGATCAGTCATATCTTGAGTTTCTTGAATACCTCCAGAGACATCGTCAGCTAATTTACCTGCAAGAATATCATTCTGTCTTCCTTCAGCCATTTGAATCTGAAGACGTGCTTCACGTGCTCTCATCCAGTCTTCAGAATATTTAGCAACAGGTTCTTTTTGTTGTGCTCTCTCTAACCCAGCAACTACAGCTCTATTATGAGCTATTTTTTCAGCTTGTTCATTAAGTGCAGTTGGATTTCTATCATAAGCCATTTCAGCTCTTACAGCTGCAGCCTCTTCTCTAACAGTAGGTGCCTCGTTAAAGAAACCTTTCATATTAAATTTAGCTTTCTTTAAGTCTACAGGTTTAGCCCGAGCGCTAGTTCTAGCCATGTATATCTCCTATATTAAAATATTACCTCATAAGGCTTATCACCTTTCATGTGTCTACCAATCAATGGTACCCAGTTTTTACCATAATACAAAGCTGTAGCAGTCTTACCTTCAATAAGATTAGATGCTATTCGCCTTCCATTTTTAATTGTACCACCAGTAGGTCCACCAAACTCATCAAGTGAATGACCAAAAAATCTACCCATTTGATCTATTGCAGTCTCATTATACCTTGGACTACTGGTATATATTGGATGAACAAAGTCTAGTATCCTATGTCCAGTACCTAACAAACCAGAAGAACTAACAGCTCGTTGAGCTGTCTTAAGATTTGTATCAACATAAGGACTATGTGTCCCAAACTTCCATTGATCTTTCATTTCTTGACCAAGCAAAGCAAGAGCCAACATTGAAGCAGCAACAGCAAACGCTTGATACTTAATTGTTGGATCCATCTTTTTAGCTCTCTTATAAAGTTTAGGTATTATATGAGAAGTAAATGTAGATAAGAAACCCTGATACTGAGTAAGCAATCTGAAATGAGGATTAGAATACCACAGAGGTCTATCAATCGATGTTGGTCGTGCTAAAGCATTATCAACAAAAGATATTCTAGCATCTTCTAAAGTATTGTAAAGCTCAGGATGATTTTTAAATATATACTCATGTAGTTTTTCAGTATCAAACTTAGCAAACTCTTGATCTTTATCTGTAGACTGTGCTATAGGTTTGAATACATCTGAACCTCCTTTAAATAATCCTTTCAATTCATTGTTTACTTTCTTGAATTGATTAGCAGCCTTTAAAGGATCGATGTTTAACTCTCTCAATCTTTCATAAGCATCATTAGCATAGTTGCTATTTAATTTTCCTTGCTCATAAAAACCACTTACAATTTCAAGATCATTAAATATAGCATCATTAGCAATAGCAAGACGAGCTACCCTTGCACCATCAGTTAAGAACTTAAGACCATTTAATCTAAAGAATGATTCTAATATATACTGCTTCCACTTAGTAGTAGCATAAGCAGATGAGTCAATATCAACAGCACCAAGTACACCATGATGAGATGTTCCGTACTGTCCACCATAGAAACTTATTCTATTCATGTTGATTTCTTCTATAGAAATATCATGTCTAGTTTTATCCATTGGTCCTACAAAATCTGTGCTAGTACTAAAACGATCTAAGATTGTTGGTGTTGGCATAACATCTTTTAAATAAGGATCTGTCATGCTTGCACCTTTAAGTCTTTGTTTACCAGACTTAACAGTACCACCGTAATGTTTTATAACATCAACAGCACCTTGTCTAACAACGTTAATTAAACCCTTGTTGTAAGTAGCACTTAAAGTAACCAAAGCCATCTCAGGTAATGAAGCTAACATTGAGGTGTCTAACTGAGTAAGCGTATTAAAGAAAGTTACATTGTCCTGTGCTTTCTTAAGAGCTTGACTCTTCATAGCTTTGTATCTACCTCTTTGTGTATCAACAGAATTTTTAACTACAGCAGCTATATTAGGGTCCCACTTATCCCCCATAGCCCGCTTAGTCATCATAATCATTTTGTTAAGTTTAACATCATCTTTGCCTAGATATTTCATATCCATAGAATAGTTAATCATATCGTGTATATTACTTTCTAACTTTCCAAAATGATCTGTATGTAAAAACTCTTGCATATTAGGGTTTTTATTAACATTTAATGTAACCTTATTAGCAGAGGACGCTGCGGTAGTTGTATTGTAAACATTGTCTTGTAGTATTTGATGTTGACCTTGCGCATCAAAGATAAGTCTATGATATAAACTTTCAGCATGTTTCTTACTAATACCGTGATGAACAACTCCAGTATCTGGGTGCGTCCAATCTTTTTGCAGCGCGGCAATAAACCTTCCTTTACCTTTTAGTACTAACGCACTATCTAGTTTAGCAGAATTTAAAAACCAATCTTCTATCTTACCAACATCAGAATCAGTATTTGAATTAACAGTATCTCTTAATAAGTTTGTAAGATTTGTCATCCTACCGTGAATAGTTTCTAATCTTCCAGTCATTTCTCCAAACTGTTTCTTATGATCAGCATAAGTCCAAGGGTTTTTAGGATCAGCTATAGCTTTTTTACTATCTATAAACTTTCTAAACTCTTTAACTGCTGCTTCTCTTCCTCTCCTTGTATTAGATTTATTAACTGTGTTAAGTAAAGCTGTTCTTAATTGTTCAGCTTCAGTTGTATAGCCTTGTATTAATCTTCCTTTAATTTTTTGAAAGCCAACACCAACTGCTAAACCCATGTTAGTAGGAGCAAATGTTTGAAGCAAAGCAGAAATATATTTTTTAGCCTTAGGATCAAGATCAGGATTACTTAGATTTTGACTAGCTACTATAGACCCGTATTTTTGAAATGCTTGTCTTGGTAATCTCTTTGCTTTCTCCCACAAAGTTAGTTTACCTTCAGTAGTACCATCTTCTCCAACAACTCCTTTACCTTCTCCTAGTTTTACTTCAGTGTCTACATCTTTCTGTATAGTAGATTCTCCACCAGGAAATTGATCAAAATCTTTAATCATTTCATTATGAATGTCTTCAACTTCTACAAACTGAGGCTCCCATGATGCATCTTTATATTTAACTCTGTTAGCAGCATTAGTTTTGTTAATAGAATTTTGTGCTTTAATGAATTCATCTTTAGTCATATTCTCGCCAGGAATAAAATTACCATCTTTGTCAACAGCTCTTCCTGTGACTTCACCTTTATCATTAGTAGTATAATTAAAGAATCCATCTTCAGCACTAGTACCAGTAGTACCATAATCTGATTGCATTTTTCTAATAGATCCAAGACCACTAGCTGTATTCATAGTTCCACCAATTGTAGAACCCATAACAAAACCACCAGCTGCAGCATTCTTAGCTATATTTCGAAACTCTTTTAGATTAAATTCTTTTTCAGATCCATATACAGAAGCTAAGTAACTAGTACTTTCTTGACCTGTCTCAGTAGCTGTTTCCCATATACCACCTTTAACTACACCATGTCCAAACTCTTTTAAGATTAATCTTTTTTTGATTTGAATATCAGCGTGACCAGCCATAGCAGAAACAAAATCTCTAACACCACCAATCTTAGCATTGTTAATATCATTTGTAACTCTAGTTATAACACCTTGTCTTGAAACTTGTTGTTGACTTTTATTCAATTTTTTAAATGCAGCAGAAGCTTCTAAGATATCTATTTCTTTTTTGATGTACTGATCTTTCAGTTGCTTCATACCATCTTGCTTTAAAACTTGAGATGGTTTCATAATACCTTTTAAGCCTAGTCTATCTAGTATAGACATTATAATACCACCTGTTATAGCAACTTTAGGATTCTTGGTATTAATATCTCCTTCCATATTGTTGAATATCTCACCAGCATAAGCTACAGCTATAGGAGTTATACCTATTCCAACGCCTGCAGCAGCGGCTAAACCAGTAGCACTAGCTCCAACGGCTAAAGTTCCTAAAGCTCCACCACCAATAATACCTAACATCCAAGGTATAGACACACCGCCTAAACCCATAACATATTCAGCAGCATTATCTCCAAAGGTTACGTCATCAATATTTTGTACAAACTTAGGCATTCTTTGCATTTGAGATTTCTGAACATCTGCATTTAACATGCCTTGTTCATACCAATCTTGATTACCAGTTAGAGAACCTAATAAAGATAAAGATCCACTAGCTGCTTCCTTCATGCTAGCCCAACCTTGAGATATACCAGACCTAAAAACATTAGTAGCATTTCCATCGATGTCCATACCTTCATGTCTATATTGAACTGCTCGATCCATATAAGGACTGGAGTAAACACCGTATCTACTAGCTTCATCTTTTGCAGCACTAAGTTGCCACTCATTTAATGCTCTTTTTTTAATTACCATAGAGCCATCATTGATATTTACCATTCGAGAACTGTTCATATGGTCATCAATTTTAGCTTTAGCTTTACCCCATTCACTTGTTGTAGTATCGACACCCATAATAGCATTGAAGTGTCTGCTTTCATAAGCTCTTCTATCTTTCTCTGATGTCCAATGGTTAGGTTTAAGTAAGCCATTAGAATATAAAGATGTAGAAAATGACTGACCACTAGCATTTTGTAAGTCAACTATGTATCTATTATAATCATCCTTCTTACCAGTCTTTACAAGGTTGTTATAACCTAACTCATTAGCTAAATGATAAAATTGTTTTTTCTGAATATCACCACCAGCCTGCCCTGCTTTATAAGCTTGCTTATCTAATCCAACATGCTCAGTTTCATAAGCATTCATTCCTAGTATTCTATAACCTTGTTCAAATTCATCATAGACAGTGTCTCCATCTTCCCATCTATAACTACCAGAACTTCCTTCAAGGTTTAGATCTGAATATAAGCCATCACCTACAAAACCATCCATATTGAATCTAGCGTTTTGTGGACCTAGCTCTATCTTAATCGGACCGATTGCCATAAACTTCTCCTGTTAATTACTTTGGCTCTTGAAATAATTCCATACCGTTATCTTTGAAAAAACCATACTGATCGCCTTTGGAAATCCACATTCTAGCAAACTCTAAGAAAGGACTTGTTGGCATATCTTTTATCTTTCCAGAAGCCTCAACCCATTTCAATTGATTTTTTGAATATTGTGTTCCGTTAACCGTATTCTTTTTATCAGCTCTTTCTTCTTCAGTAGGCGCTATACTTACCCAATGCTTTTGAAGTTGACCCCATATCTGTTCTGTAGTAGGTTTTTGTTTACCTTCTATATCTGGATTAAAATCAAAATCAAAGTCTCTATTATTATCAATTTGATCTTGCATTGTATTTTTAACTAATACAGCAGACTCAGCTGCATACTCTCCTTCTTTATCTCTAGTATGACTATCAAGTAAAGTTGTAGCTACTCCAGCTGCTGAAGCTTCTTGTCTAACAAACATCTCATCTACAAAAGTATCAAAAGTTTTAGGAGATACCTGTCCGTCTCTTATAAACGTTTGATATTGTTGCTCTCCATATTCCTCAACAATGCTTTGCATAGCAGTCATATCATCTGCGGTGATTTGTTCTAAAAAGAAATAACCTCCTCCTGCATTAAGGTTCTTTTTACTTTTAGCATAGTTTAGCATCATGTGCTTTATACCAGCAGAACTTACACCAAATCCAGATTTTTTAAACTCATTCCCTTTAAAATCATTTGCAAATCTTTTCTCTAAAGCTCCAATCATATTGTTAGCATTAGTCTCTAACCAATTAACATTGTCTTGAGATAATGATGCGTATATTTTAGCTAACTCTTCTGCTTCTTTAGCTTTACCTCTAGCCTTTAATTCTTTTATATATACATCATGATTCTTGTCAACTTTAGTAAAGTCAAATTTAAGATCTTCAGGATCACCAGATTTAATATATGCATTAACAGACGGTCCAGTATATGTATTCCTAAGAGTTGATGCTTCTTGAGCACGATCAATTATAAGATCATTAACATCTCCAGACTTAAGATATTGATTAACAGACGCTGCAGTATATTTACCTCTAAGACCTTCTTGTCTTGATAACTCTGCTTTCTTAGCTGCTAGTGCGTGTTGATCTTTAGCATACTTAACACCAGCTCCTTCTATACCACCTTCTAATCCAGCAGCAGCAGCTTCATACCACTTACCTGTTCTCAAGTAAGCTGCAGCAGCTCTAACCATTGCATGAGCAATCTCAGGATTCTCTGAATAAAAAGATCTTATATTGCTTAACCAGTTTGCTTTATCTTCCGGTGTTTTAAGTTTAGGTAATTCAGCAAGTTGCTTAGTAGCCTCGTTTGGATTAACTCCAGAACCTTTAACTATCTCTGTAGCTGTAGCTTCTATCTCTGTAGCTGTGGCTTTTGCATCTGCCTCACTACTTGTACTACTAGGATCGCCATCAGCATGTATATCTGTTGGTGATTCCATAAACTCTTGATCAGCATTTTCAGTTTCAGTATTAAACTTAGCTTCAGCATCAGCTACCATAGAAGCAGCACTACTTGTTTCTGCAGCAGCAGCTTTAAAGTTTAAAGCACTACCAAGTTCTGATTGGTTAAAACCATTAGCATCATAATAACCTTTCTCTTTAGATTCAGATTGCAATTGAGCAAGAACGGTTTTATCCTTACCAAGAGCTATATCGTAAAAATGAGCTTTGTCTTCACCATACTGTATAACAAAAGCCTTTCTATTTCTTTGGTATAAATCAAATCCTGGATCATCTTTAAACTGCTCAGCCTTCTTAGCCATAGCTTCTTTTTCTGCTATAAGAGTTTCATTCTCACTTGCAGCTACAACTAATTCATCAAATGCACTAGCTTGCTGCCCAGCTTCGCTCATATTATATAAACGTAATTGTTCATCAGCATCTGCATCACCATGAATTTTTCTATATAAATCAGGATTTTTAAGATAACCTTTACTAGGATACCTTGGTGTTTGTTCAGGATATATAGCTGGTTGTTGCTCTGGTCTTCCACGTACTTCAGCAACTTTTGCATCAGTAGCTTTCTTTATAGAATCCATAGTATGACCGTCTAAAGGATAGCCATTAGCATCTGTCATTAAATCAAATTGATTAGATGCAGCATCAAATGGACTTTCATAGCCTTGTAATTTTTGATATATACTTGGAGTTGCAGGATTTACATTAGAAGATAATAACATACTATCTTCTGGTAAAAAATCAGTGGCAGTAACATTATCACCATATGTTTGTTTAATACCTTGATTTCTTAAATTTAAAAAACTATTATCACCAAGTATTGCAGCTTGATCAAATTCAGACAAATCAACACTTGCGCCTGCATCAGCAGCAGCTATAACTTCTGCACTCATTGCAGCAGCAGCGGCAGCTTCTTCGGCAGCTACTCTTGCAGCTTCAGCTTCTAAATCTATTAGATGTTGTTTGTTAGCAACCATATTAAACTCCTTTAATTAAATATACCTTTGATCTTAGTCATAACATCGCCAGCAGCTTTACCATCTTTACCTTTAGCTATTTCTTTTGCGTATGCATCACCAGCTCCTGCGCCAGTAGCAATAGCACTTTCTTTTAAATCACCACCACCACCAATAGCTCCACCAGCAGCACCACCAATTGCAGATCCTACTTGAGGCGGAATGCCTACCATTGGTCCTAAAATTGCACCAGCAACGCTACCAGCTGTAGATCCAACTGTTTTACCTGTAGCTCTTGCTTCAGCTCCAATATGACTAGTGTCTTGGTGTGAGGCTGTTCCGGCTCCAGGTTTATAACTTAATACTGGTTCAAATTCGCTAACAGTTGCTGCAGTTAATCCTAATCTTTCCTTTCTTGAAGCTTCTAATTTAGGATCTACATAGGTAGAATACTCTTCATCTAAAGCTCTTTTTTTCTTAATCTCTTCTAATGTAATACCTTGCTTGTCAGCTAAGGCTTGCATATGTCCAATCTCCATAGGAGTATATGTAACAGCCATTACTTACCTCCAGAAGAAGTTGTTGTTGTTTCTTTAGGAGCAGCAGTACCAAATACACTAGCGTACTGTTGTAAACCTTTATAAGCAGAGTCAGCTTCATTCTGAGCTTGCTGTTGTGTAGCAGCTCCAAGTCCAGCTAATGTCTTAGCACCACCACCTTGAGCGGCTAATGCATTTTGCATGTTACCAAATTGAGCTTGTTGTTGCTGCAAGTCAATGCCGGCAAATTTAGCAGCAAGATCGTTTTGAATACCCGTTTGATTTAAGTACTGTCTTGATCCACCTAAACCACCAGCTCGACCTGCGCCCATTGCATTTAAGCCTAAGGCTTGTTGTGCTTGTTGAGTTGCAGCTGTTCTCATACCAGACAAATTAACAGGTTGCTTTGCTAGAGTAGCGAGATCGCCCTCTAAACCTATTTGATTGCCGGCTAATACTTTAGCTTGTTGTTGGGCCGCTAGTTGTTCAGGAGTGAATCCTGCAACAGCGCCAAGTTTTCCTGATCCATACAAATCTGATGCAGTATTCAGCATACCTGTTATCTGAGGTTTAAATTCAGAAGCAACACCAGTATTTGTTACCTGAGTTTTATCACCACCTTTCGTATATGCAACTTGATCAGAGTCAACATAACTAATATCTCCTTGTTCTACTATCTTGCTTGTTGCCATATCAATAACAACACCATCATAGATTTTAATCTTAGACATCAAAATTCTCCTTTAGACTTTTACGCATTGTGGTGTATTTTTCTATCCACCCTACCGTAGTTAATTGTTTTACAAAACCTCTACGGCCTGTATACTCAAGAGCATCTATGCTCTCGTGCTCCTTAATCATATCTTCAAACACAGTAATTAAAGTAGGAATCTCAGTATATATATCTGATCCACCTAAAGTTATAATATGTAACGCTTGAAAGTGTTCATATTGTAATACTCGTGTTGTACTAAATGCTATAGCTTTATTATCTTTTAGTACTTCCCACACTTGAAATAAATGTGGTTCTGCTATAACATGTCGAATAATTTCAGCTGTAGTCCATTCACCACTTGAATGGTCCAAAGCTTTATCAATTCCTATTTTAATTTCTTTGTATCTTGTGAGAACATCTTCTCCAACAATCTGCTTTATCTCATACATTAATCATCCTCCGATTAATTATTTATATTGGTACTCTGTGGTAGTACCTATTATATAGTTTATTATTACCTTCCCAGGTAATACCGTAAAAAGGTGTTAATACATTTAATAATGGATTAGCAATATCTTCTCCTAAAGCTTCTGCTAAATAATATACAGTAACTCTATCTTCATCATAAAAATGACCTGTGCCTATAATATGATTAATATCATTAAAACCCTCTAAAGAGTTTTTAACTGTATCACTAATCGTTAAATCGAAATCATAACCTTTTCTTTTTGTTTCACCAGTATCTTTATGAATTCTAACACTATATAAAATATGTTTAGTTGAGAAAAACTGTTTAGGATAATTAGTATCTTCTCTAGTATAATATAAATATATCCAATCACCTTTTAATATAACATATCCAGGATTTTTATCAATTGCTATAGGCACTAAACCCATTATGTTTAAATAATCTTCTCTGTTGTTTTGAAAATCATATCCAAATTGTTGCTCGCTATCAGTATCAATTCTAATTTTATTAATTAGTCGATCCCCTGATACTTCTTCTAATTCTGGATTAAAACCATATTCCTCTAAAGTTGTTTCTATTTCATTATTAGAAGGATCATGGTCGAAAGTAAATAAATTACTAGTCTTAGAAGCCCTATGCCGAATTCCTGAAATAGAGTTAATTGGACTTAAAGAAATCATTTCTATTGTAAGTAAATATAAACCTTCATTTAATTCTTTGTTTGTAATTTCCCAACCTGCTGTTTTAGTCATAATAAGAAGCCTTAGATATTATAAAAGCATTTCCAGATGTATTTCTATAGCTATTTTCATAAGGAAGATAATTACCACCATCTACACCAGCACTAGTAAAAGTACCACTAGCTACTATAGCAGCCAATACAGCAGCAAAATATACACCACCAGTAAGAGCACCTAAAATAAGTCCTGCAAACACGTTTGTTGTATCACCTTTATGTTCATATACGTGCCCTCTAGCAAACACTCCATAATTAGCTTCAAATGAACTAGTACTTGCTATCCTAAAACAACTTCTATAAAAACACCACCATATATCACTTCTAGCCCAGGCGTAAGATTCCCAATCATAAATACCGCTATCGTCTTCTTCGTGTGTATATTGTTGACAAGCATGAGCTAAAGAAGGGCAATAATATATTAAATCGCTTGCACTGCTTTGTGATGTAAAAGAAGTAGAAACAGAAGACGCGTTAACGCTTAAAGAAACACTCCAACCACTACCTGTTGAGCCTGTATGTGCTAATGTTGGAGATGTTATATTTCCTCCTCCAACGGCTTTTAAGGGTTTGAATCTAGAATCAAATGTAACAGCACCACTGCTATTAAATGTTTTTAGACCGTGTGTAGTCGATGTTGAATTACTAATTTGGCTTAAAGGTGAAAAACAATACAACACAGGACTAGCTGAAGTTACTGTACTTTGAAATACTCTTATCTCCCAATTACTACCTGATTGTTTTGTCAAAACTATTCCTGTGTAAGGTGCACTTGAACCAGTACTAGTTGGTTTGATAAAACACATAGGAGGATTAGAACCATTGACTGGAACTGAATACACATATATCTCACCTTTGCTTGGCATATTTTGCATGCCTTTATTTTGATTAGGAGAGTTACCACCTGCGTAAACAGTCGCATCACTACCACCAAGAATATCTGGAATTTGAGTAACACTACTATGTGTATATTTTCCTAAAAAATGATAATGGGTAAAATCGCTATCAATAAGAACTTCACCAGCATTATTTTTAACTGATAATCCATATGCCATAATTATTTCCCAAATACCATAAATACAGTTTTAACTGTTTCAGATGAAGATGGTGCTGTTGTTGTAAGTGTTGATCCTGATAAACTAAATGTATGAACATAAGATTCATCATCGCCAGATATTTGATCTACCATTACTCTAGTAACTATTCGAGTAGGCATTATAGGAACACCTGTATGATTTGTACTAGTATCTGCATTGGAAGTATATACCCCTAATAAAGTCCAAGTTGAATCTGTTGTAGAGAAAATTTCTGTCCCAGAAGAATCAAAAATCTCCATACCATAACTCATGCTAAATTCCCCAATTGTACTCTAAGATTAGTTCCATCGTAAACTTTAATTTTATCATCATCTATAACTAATCTACTGCCAGACGCAGCTGATTCAATAATAACAGTACCATCTTGCTTAACTCTAAATGGAGCTGAAGCAGGAGTAGCATGACCGGCGTATATTCTATAAGTAGAATCTGCACCATCAAGAACACCAACATTATTTCCAGTACCAGCTGTTATTGTAGTACTACTACTAATCTTAGCTCCTGTTACTGCATCATCCTGTATTAGTATTGTATTGACATAAGCTCCGTTAGGAGATATAACCCAATTAGAAGTAACGCTATTTATTGTATGTCTTGTAGCAATATAAAC
>Ga0102814_10000448_pt1 | contig 30234 bp, 43 predicted proteins | sample ColrivemetaGS741_FD_79112 | JGI IMG/M metagenome (GOLD analysis project Ga0102814, IMG submission 79112) | Estuarine microbial communities from the Columbia River estuary - Flood tide ETM metaG S.741 | ecosystem: Environmental > Aquatic > Marine > Intertidal zone > Estuary | place: USA...
ATTGGAATTCAACAATGGATCACGTTGTGATTGAATCAGCATCAGACGACGCCGACGAACATTGTTTGGAATTTCATTTGTTTGTCATTGGTATTTCCTTTGTTTGGTACACCGAAAAATAAATATTCTAATTACATAATAATAAATAAGATTAGTTGACACTTTTCGTCAATACACTTTTCGTAAGTTTTCGTAAAAATTTAAAAAAAACTTTCATTTTTGTTTGGTAATTGAAAAAATTCTTTTATATTTGTACTATCAAACAATAACAATAAAACAATTATGACAACTTACAACAACAATACAGACATCATCATCTTAAACGAAGTTAATATATACGACAGAAGGAACAAAGAATTATTCGGTTACGTAAAAGTAAATATGAGCATCTTCGATGTGTGCGATAACGTTGAATGTTTAATCACAAAAGAAGAATATGACTTCATTCATCACGATTACAATTACGAACTCGAAAGAGATGATTTAAATTTTATGAGGTATTTAAATAATTGCAACTAAAAACATCAACCAAAAATTCAAACCCTTACAAAAATGTAGGGGTTTTTTTATGCTCGTTTATTTTGTTTAAATTTGCAATATGGCTACAAAAACCAACATATTAAAAAACAATTTGATTCAAGCATTGGAACAATCATTGGGAATTGTGACCGACGCGTGCAAAAAAGTTAAATGCAACCGTTCAACGTTTTATAAGTATTACAACAACGACAAAGTATTCCGGGCAAAGGTTGATGACTTGCAAAACCTTACATTGGATTTTGTTGAATCACAGTTGCACGAACAAATAAAAGAGGGCAACACAACGGCCACAATATTCTATTTAAAAACAAAAGGAAAAAAACGCGGGTTCATTGAACGTCAAGAAATACAAATGGACGGAAGCATTGAATCAAAAGTCATTGAATGGACACCGGCAAAGGACAAATAAAAGAGTTTTGCAACGTTCAATTTTATCAAACGTTGAATTCAAAGGCTCGAATTAAAGTACATCAAGGCGGGACGCGTTCCGGGAAAACCTATGCCATTTGCCAATTCTTAATTTATAAGCTAACAACAACCAAAAAGCCGATCACAATATCAATCGTCCGAAAAACATTGCCGGCGCTTAAAAGGTCGGTTTTACGCGATTTTATCGCCATTGCCACTAAATTAGGCGTTTATTATAAAGGCGAACACAACAAAGCGGAAAACACGTTTAAATTCAATGGCTCGATTGTTCAGTTCTTATCAACCGACGATCCCCAAAAAATCCGTGGCGCCAAACACGATATTTGTTTTTTGAACGAGGCCAACGAATTGACGTTTGAAGATTTTCGTCAATTGAATATGCGGACCGTTGGCGAATTGATTATTGACTTCAACCCGTCAGACCCGGTGCATTGGCTTTATAATGAAGTGATTGAACGCGACGATTCGGATTTGTTTATTACAACGTACAAAGACAATCAATTTTTGCCGTCGGAATTGGTCCAGGAAATCGAACGCATCAAATTAAGGGACCCCGATTATTGGCGCGTTTATGGTGAGGGACAACGCGCGGTATTTTCAGACCGTCAAATCTTTACAAATTGGAAATACATTCCATTGTCCGAATTTCCGGAATTTGACGAAACGGTCATCGGCATTGATTTTGGATTTACAAATGACCCGTGCGCCATTTTAGAGGTTGGAAAAATACGCGATAAATTATATATCAACGAATTAATGTATAAAAAAGGAATGACCAATCGCGACATTGCAAACTTTTTGAAGTCAATAGGTAAGGCGGAAACCCTATCTTATTGCGATTCCGCCGAACCAAAATCCGTCGTCGAATTGCGTCAAATGGGCATATTGGCAAAAGGTGCGACAAAGGGCGCCGGATCAATAAGCGCCGGAATTAGTTTATTAAAAGAACACGAAATATTTGTTTCGGAACAATCAACAAACCTAAAACACGAACAACACACGTATTTTTGGCAGCGCTTAAAAGACAATACAATCATCAACAAACCGATTGATGCCAACAACCATTTATGCGATGCATTGCGTTACTGCGTTTATTCAAAACATAGAAACCGAACTGAATTTTTTGTTGTCTAAAAAACTATTTTAAATTTTGTATTTTTACAAAAATTTTATATCAAAATAAAATATGGCTTCTTTATTTGACCGTTTCAAATCCCTATTAATTAAAAACTCACAACAAACGGCGCAACAATACAACCGCGCCATTTACAATTATATCGGCAATTCAATCGTTTGGAACGCCGAAAATGATGACGCATATATCACCGAGGGTTATCGAAAAAACGCGACGATTTATTCGCTTATTAACATCATAACAAAGGCCGCGACAACAATTCCGTTCCAGGTTTACGAAAAGACAAACGAAAATGATTACAAGCGTTATAAAGCGCTAACATCGGGAACGTTTGACGCTTCATCAATACACAAAGCCGCGATATTACAAAAACGGTCATTGGTTGAATTACAAGACACCGAACTTCACAAAATATTAGAACGCCCAAACCCGGCGCAATCTTACAATTCGTTTATATCTGAATTGATTGCATTCGGGAAACTTACCGGAAACCGTTATATCTACGGGATTGGACCGGACACCGGCGCTAATGTTGGGAAATATACCGAACTTTATGTAATGCCGTCACAAATTATGGAAATCGTTTCCAATGGCATAATGGAACCCGTTTCAAAATATCGCGTTGAATACAACGGCACGTTTGAAATTGCAGCGGACGAAATATGTCACATTAAGGATTTCAATCCGTATTATGACGGCACCGGTTCGCATTTATACGGACAATCGCCATTGCGTGCGGGAATGCGATCATTAACGACAAACAACGAGGCCACACAAACCGGGGTGAAATACCTACAAAACCAAACGGCGCGTGGATTGTTGATGTCCGATGAGGGCGATATTAATGAAGTCCAAGCGCAACAATTAAAAGACAAATTCAGAAAACAATTCCAAGGTTCGGACAATGCCGGGGACGTTATTATCACCCCTAAAAAATTAAGTTGGGTTAATTTTGGATTGAACGCGGCCGACGTTTCGTTGATTGAACAATACAACGCATCGATTAAAGATTTATGCAATATTTACAACGTGCCGGTTCAACTATTGAACAACACCGAATCGGCTTCATATAACAATATGAAAGAGGCCAAAAAAGCATTGTATCAAAATTGCGTTATTCCGGAATTGTTAAAGATAAAAGACGAATTAAACCGTTGGTTGGCGCCTAAATTTGGGGACAAACTTTGTATTGAATTTGATTTTTCAGTCGTCCCGGAACTGCAAGAGGAAACCGACAAAGTGGTTGACCAATTGTCAAAGGCGTGGTGGATCACACCAAACGAAAAACGCGCCGCAATGAATTACGGAAAAGATGATGACACAACCGAATTGGACGATTACTTTGTCCCGGCGAATCTTATTCCGGTAAAATCAAACGACGTTGATGTTCCAATGGAATCGGTTGACGTTGATGTCAATAAATTTTTGAGCAAAAAATTAGTGCCGGGAATGACGGACGTTTACACAACCGTTGAAGAAGCCGAAGCGCGTGCCGAAGCATTGGGCGGTTCCGGTCATCACGAACACGAATTTGACGGCGATGTTGTTTATATGCCTTTTGAATCGCATGCGGAATACCAAGACGCCATTGACGAACAAAAATATCACGAGGGCAAACCACACGACGACGACGAAAACAACAAAAAACAAATTTCCGAACGCCTAAAAAAGGCGTTAAAAAAAAAAGCGGACGACCACAATGAAGCCGTAAACAACGCCGCAAGTAAAAAAACAAACGTTCCGACGCTTTTTAAAGTATATGAACGCGGAATCGGTGCATATAGAACAAACCCACAAAGCGTTCGGCCGTCGGTATCATCACCACAACAATGGGCAATGGCGCGCGTCAATTCTTATTTATACGCGCTTAAAAACGGCAAATTTAGAAGTGGCAAACACGACACCGATTTATTGCCCGAGGGACACCCAATGAGCAGCAAAGACAAACCAACAGAAAAGGCCGAAACGTTTTCAGATTATCCACAAACCGCAACCAACAACGCCAAACGAATGATTGAATGGCGCGAAAAATACGGCGATGAAGTACAAGCCGGAACAATGACCGGTTGGCGACGCGCCCGAATGATAGCGAACCGTGAACCATTAACAATTGAAATGTTGAACCGCGTCAAATCATTTTTTGCACGTCACGAGGGCAACCAAACAATCGCGGAACGTTTTAAAGATACGCCGTGGCGCGACAATGGTTTTGTTTCCTGGAATTTATGGGGTGGTACTGCAATGCGCGATTGGGTGAATAAAAAGTTGAATGATTTAAACGATTAGTTTGAAATTAGACCGGGACAAATGGCAATCGGATTTCGAAAAGGAATTGGACATTTCCGAAAAAAAACAAATTGCAATTGTTAAACGTTTTTATAAAAGCGAATACAACAAAGGCATTGAATCGTTTATTGCGGACGGTCAAACCAATTTCCAATTGTTATTTGACAACAAACCACTTTTAAAAATATATCGTGATTTGTACACCGACATCGGAATGCGATTTGCGAAATGGTACGTCAACAATTTTCAAAAATACATTGTCAAGGCCGTTGACACTTCAAATTATGATGATATTTGGAAAAATACATTTGGCGCCTTTGGTTCCGCTATGGGTGCCGAACGCGTGACGTTGGTCGCCGGTACCGCAAGACAAACGCTAATTCGAATCACACAACGATTGATGACGGATCCCGAATTTATGACATTGGGCGCCGTTGAAAAGGGGCGAATATTACGCAACCAATTCAATAGATATTCACAATTCCAGGCCGAACGATTGGTCCGAACCGAATCAACCGCCGCGGCTAATTTCGCAACGTCCGAAGCTGCGACAACAATTTTTCCGCGTGAACAATTACAAAAAGAATGGATTGCAAGTTTTGACGATAGGGTTCGCGATACGCATTCCGAAGCCGGCGCAAGCAATCCGGTAATGTTTAATGAACCTTTTATTGTTGGCGGTCAACCAATGATGTTTCCGGGCGATCCAATGGGCGGCGCTGCGGAAACTATTAATTGCCGTTGTTCAGTTGCTTATTTACCAACGCAAGGCGCGCAAACCGTTGGACAAATTGAAAATATCAACTTCGGTTTGGGTGGCGGTACAACAACCGGTTTTGGATTGGGTGATTTTGCGGCCGCCGTTGGATCAACAATTGTTTCCGGCGTTCAAAACGCGGTTGAAACAACCGCCGCCGCTTTTAAAAATGTAAAAGAATTCAAAAACGGTTTAATTAAATTGTTTTCAGATGCCGGAATTGACGTCAATAAAATAAGGGCGTCGCGAAAATTATCAATCGAACAATATAATTTGATTTATAATAAATTAGACGAATTATTTTTAAAATACAATTTTGGTTCACTTGAAAATAAAACTTCAATAAATATGTTGTTTAGTAGTGGGGAAGTCACATACGGTTATGTTGAACGCTTTATGATTAATGGTAAATTGAGTAAAATTAATTTAGGCGATTTTATTATTGATGCGTCAAAACGCACTCGAATATTAGAGAATAAATTTACAAAACGTTGGTTCAGCGCAATCGATGCCGACAAAATGTTATTCGCAACACCGGTTCACGAAATGACGCACGTTTTATTACATTCATCAATGAAAGGCAAAACGGAAGTTTTGGACAAAATTAGGGAAATACGTCGCCAATATTACGCGGAAATTAGGGCGTTAAGAGATGCGGGCGATATAAAAAAATATAATGAAATTTATATTGGAAAATATGCGCTTCATTCATTAGATGAGTTTATTGCGGAATCATTTACGGAATACACATTAAATTCAAACCCGTCAAAATATGCGCGTTTAGTTGGTGAATTGATTGACGAATATTTAAAAAAATAATTAAATGGCTACATTAAAAGAATCAAATAAAAACAATTGTTTTCATTGTAAAAATTTTAATATTTTTCAAGGCAATTGCAAAGCGTTTCCGAATGGAATTCCGTATGGCGTCGGTACATTAGAACCACACAACAAACCAATTCCAGGACAAGGAAATAATATTGTGTTTGAACGTGGCAAACCAAACGAAACATAAATTTCAAATATCGTATATTTACAAAAATTTTATTATGAATACAATTCTTTACAAAGCGGCGCCCGTTGGTGAGTTAATCGACGCGGACGAAAAGGCCGGAATTATAAAAGGTTACGGAAGTTATTTCGGGAACAAAGATTCCGACAATGACGTCATCGTCAAAGGCGCATACAAAAAGACAATCGCCGAAAATGGTGAACGCGTGAAATATTTATATCAACACGATATGAATCAACCAATCGGAAAAATGACCGAATTATATGAGGACGACAAAGGATTGGTTTTCGTGGCTGAAATTGCCAAAACACAAATGGGAATGGACGTTGTTGAACTTATGAAATCCGGCGTCATCACCGAAAATTCGGTCGGTATTATGCCAATCCAAAAAGAAAATAAGGGCGATTATCGTGAAATTAAAGAAGTTAAATTGTACGAAATTAGCGCCGTTACATTAGCGGCCAACGATCAAGCCAAAATATTAGACGTCAAAGGAAATATTGACGTTGAGAAGTTGTCAAAAAGATATGACAATCTTTCGAAACTTATTCGCAAAGGTTCAATTTCCGACGAAATGGGATTTGCAATCGAAGCGGAAATATTAAAATTAAAATCATTATTTGTGGAATTCACGAAGCCGGTTGATGAAATCACTTCGCCGAAAGTAGAAGCAAAAAACGATGATTTAGAAGTGTTAAATTATTTGTTAAATTCCTTTAAAAACTAAAAAATGGAAGAAAATATCAAAAATCAATTGGACCAATTTAATAGCGCCATTGATTCAAAAATCGAGAAATCAAACAACGAGGTTGTTGATGCGGTTGTTGTAAAAGCAAACGACATTGTGAAAAATGAAGTTTCTGAAATGGCAACAAAATTAAATGAGAGATTAGACGCGATTGAAGTTGCTAACAAAAAGCAATTCAGCGCTAAAAAAAGAATGTCATTCAAAGGCGCTTTAAATGAAGCGTTTTCAAATGGTGCAATCGAAAAAATGGCAAAAGGTCATTCAAGAAGTGCAGCATTCGAAATAAAAGCCGATATGACAACCGGTGCCGATTATACGGGTGAAGTTATCCCCGCGGACCGCGTGCCAGGATTCAAATTTGATCCAAGTCGTCCACAACATATTCGTCAATTATTGGCGCAAGGTTCAACACAATCCGATGTTGTTCGTTACGTTAAAGAAAGTGGCTATTCAAATGGCGCTGCAATTACGGCCGAGGGTGCAACATTGACACAATCGGATTTCGATATGACCGCCGTTTCCGCAAACGTTCAAAAAATTGGAACGTATTTCAGAATTAGCGAGGAAATGTTGGCCGATACCGCACAATTGACTTCATATTTGTCAAGCCGTGCGCCGGAAAAATTGTTAGACGTTGAAGATGCAAACATCTTAACCGGTAACGATTTAGGCGGGATCATAAATTCAGCGACCGCATTTGCTGCCGGTGATTTAGCCGATTCAGTTGACAACGCAAATGAATTTGACGCAATTGTTGCGTGTTTGAATCAATTAGCATTGGCAAACTATAACGCCGATACAATTCTTTTGAACCCTTCTGATTTTCACAAAATTCTATTGTTGAAAGACAGTCAAAACAACTACTTAAAAGAACAAGTTTATCAAGGCTTGCAACCCGTATTTATGGGCGTGAAAGTTGTTTTAAATACTGCAATCGCCGCCGGTAGTTTCTTAATCGGAAACTTTGGCGTTGGAACACAACTTTGGGTTCGTGACGGAATCAACGTTGAATTCTTTAAAGAGGACGGAACAAACGTTCGTGACGGTTTTGTGACTGTAAGAGTAAGCGAGAGAATCGCGTTGACTAATTACTTACCAAACGCGTTTGTTAAGGGAACTTTTGCTGCTGCAATTGCTGATTTGGAAACACCGTAATTTTACGGAATACCAACCAAAAACAAAGGCCTGGATTTATTCCGGGCCTTTTTTTTATGCCTTTATTTTAGGGCGCCCAACAGATAAGAAACAAAAAAAACAAAAAAAACTTTCAAAAAAAAGTGAAAATATTTTTTTAATTCCAAAATAAAATGTACTTTTGAAAAATCAAATTAACAATTATAATTATGAAAGCAAATTTAATTAAACTGAACAATCTTAAAGAAAAGCTACAAGACAAATTTGAAGCTATGGAATGGGCAATGGACGAAAGGTCTGAAAAGTGGCACGAAAGCGAAGCGGCTCAAATCCACGACGATAAAATGACGGCGATTGAAACTGCCATTGATTCAATAGACGGCGCAATTGACGAATTGTCAAGCGCTTTTAATTTAGAAGATTTATTTTAAAAAAAACAATTATGAAAACAACAACCGGATTGACAATCATTCACGACGGAAAACGTGTGAATGTTTACACGAAAAAAGAAATCGAAAATTTGGAATCTCAAAGCAAATTCGATAAATTTTTAAATAGAATGTTGAACTTTTTAAATATTAACTAATGGCGTGGGGTTTAGATTATTTCCCGGACGACGAACCGGAATTCGAATGCCGTGTTTGCGGCGTCAAATTGTTTGAGGACGTTTTTGTTTGTTCAAATATTTGTTTCAAAGCTGACCAACTATGAAAAAATTTCTTAACTTTATTTTAACAATGTTGTTTTGGTTTTTTGCCACACGTCAAATGTTTCTTTATAGCGATATTATCGGCGCAATATTTTTATATCTTATCGGCTTTTCGTTGGCCTTAAACAACGATGATTAGTTTTATTAGTTAGTTTGATTTGAAAAGGCGGTTATTAATTTAACCGCTTTTTTTATAACTTTATAAAATGAATCCGAATCAATTTGGTTGTTTTGCCGAATACCTTTTCGCCGTTGAAGCGATGAAAAACAATTTATTAGTTTCGTTTCCGCTGCTTCACACGTCCGTTTATGATTGCATTGTTGATTCGCCAAAAGGATTGTTCAAAGTACAAATAAAAGCCATTAACGAGGACAACAGAACGCGCAACCGAATAAGATTGTCCGACAGAAATCAAAACGAATATAAAACAACCGACGTTGATTTTTTCGCCATATATTCCAAACAACGAAACGGTTTTTTCATAATTAAAAACGACGGCGTTTTGAAATCGTTTACATTGGGAATGAGAAAATATTCAAATAATTTTAATAACTTTGCAATACTTTAATGTTTTTCATATTGTTTTCATTCGGAAAAGCGTCACAATTTAATGTGGCGCTTTTTTTTTATCTTTACAAAAATATTTAGTTATGCAATTAAAAATTAAAACTTCAATTTTAAGAGGCGGAAAACGTTACGATGAGGGTGACAAAATCGAATTGCCAAATCACATCGCCGCCAATTGGATTTCCAGGGGTTACGCTTCGCCAATAGTTAAAAAGCAAAGCAAAGCCAAAATTGAAACAAAGGAATTGAAAGTTGAACAAGTTGAAACAAAAGACGATGCGACAAATAAAGATTAATTCAACAACCGGTTCGGAATTATTGACAACGCAAAACGTCAAAGATTATGTTCGTATTGATACAACCGCCGACGATACTTTAATCGGTGAAATGATTTCACAAGCGCGCATTTGGTGCGAAAACTACATTTCGCGCGATATTGTTGCGAAAAATAGAACGTATTATTTGGAAAAAACAAACGGCGTTTTTGATTTGCCATTTGGTCCGGTTGCAAGTATTTCGCAACTAACAATCAACGGCACAACCACAACCGATTATGAAATTTTAGGATTGGACAATGTGACAATCGAATTGGATCAAGGCCCGGCCGAACGTGTTAAAATCACATACATAACAAACGGCATTAACAATCCATTAATCAAACAAGCGATGCTACAATTGATTTCCGTTTATTACGACAACCGAACGGATTTTGTCACGGGCGTGAACTTGAACGAATTACCGTCAAGCACAAAAAATATATTAACTTCATTCAAATCAATGTTCGTTTGATGCAAGCCGGGAAATTAGATTCTAAAATCACAATCAAACGTTTCACAAAGGTTGCCGACGGTTTCGGCGGTTACAATTCAACATTGTCGGACGTTGCAACGGTTTGGTGCCATTTAACGCAAATTAAGGGCGAAATAAAGGACAAACTCGGAAAAAGAGGTCAAGACATTGACGTTGAAATTACAATGCGTAAAAACACCGCCGATTTGATTCAGTTGGGCGACGTGTTCACATTAGAGGGTGCAACGCAAAAATACCGGATCAACGACAAATTTGAATTTGATTTGGATTTCTTTACAAAACTATTGGCGACAAAATCACAATAAATGGACGTAAACATAAAAATAAACGCTTCGGATTTGTCAAAACTCAACAAAAAGTTGGACAAACTTCGCGCGTTTGAATCGCAAAAAGTTTCCAATGAATTGGGAAAAACCGGCCTGGAAATCGTAAGGTTGGCAAAACGTGCCGCGCCGGTTGACAAAGGCACGTTAAAACAATCAATTAGCGCACAAAGAAGCGGTAAAACGTTGAATGTGATTGCCGCGGCACATTATGCGCCTTATGTTGAATTTGGGACCGGTGACGACGTTGATTTGGACGATATGTTGCGATTAGGCATTCCGGAAAGATACGCAAGGCAATTTAAAGGTAAAACCGGCCGAAAGGTCAATTTGCCGGCGCGTCCGTTTTTTTTCAGTTCCGCGCGCGTTGGGTTTCAAAATTTATTCAATCGCCTTAATGGTGAAATTAAAAAATCAATAAAATAATGAAGGATCCAATTCGATTTGTGCGCAAAGAAATTATCACAAAATTAACCGGCAACGTCACGATTGACGGTTCCGCCGTTTCGGTTTACAATAGAGTTCCAACCGATGCAACCTATCCATTTATAAAAGTTTATTCAGTTTCAACCGACGAAACGGACCAAAACCAAACGTCATTCACAACCGAAACAATCACACGAATCGAATGCGTGACGCGTTACAGTTCAAACGACGGCGGTGAATTAGACGTCAATATAATGGTTGAGGGTTGTTTGTCAATTTTGCGAACCCGGTCGGGTGGCTATTTTAATTTAAATAGTGACGGATTTAATGTTTACACAAGCGTAAACGAGGGCGTAAAATATTTGGAAGACGATTTGAGTGACTTTACATATTATCGGGCAATCATTGAATTGTCAAACAAAATCGAACAAATTTAATAAAATGAATGATTTAAAATTATACTTATTGAACACCTTTTCTTTTGTCGTTTCATTTACTGCGGTTGATGAGATTTTAAAAATTGTATTATTGTTGATTTCTGTTGGGTACACCGCACAACGTTGGTATTATCTCAACAAAAACAAAGGAAAAGAAAATGACTAAAAATTTTCAAATTTCTGAATTCGAATGCAAAGGAAATTTAAAAGGTTGCGAATGTAAAATGACCGCCAACGTCAAAAACAATCTTTTGAAATTGGCCGAACAATTACAGATTTTGCGTGATTATTTGGGCGTCCCAATTAAAATAAATTCCGGTTTTCGTTGCGCCGATTACAATGACAATCACATCAATGGCGCCAAACATTCACAACACAAATTGGGAAAAGCCGCGGACATCGTGGCCGAATCAAAACACCCGTTTGAATTGTATCGTTTAATTGACGAATTAATTGAAATGAAAATTCTAAATTTCGGCGGCGTTGGAAAATACAATACGTTTACACACGTTGACATTCGCGATCAGAAAGTTCGATTTGATAAAACAACAAATTAATGGCAAAACAATCGTATAAAGATAAAAACGGAACAACGCGCGTTGGTGATGCTTTGCGGTGGTTGGTGGCCCGTGGAAAAGATGTTGCGCCGGAAATTTTGGACATTGCCGGGAACATTACCGGGATTGAATCATTGAACAAATTAAGCGATAAAATAAAAAGCGACGGCCAATTGTCCGAAGCCGACAAACAAATGTTGTTGGCTGAATTAGAATTTGACGTCATTGAAATGCAAGAGGTCACAAAACGTTGGGTTTCCGACAATGCAACCGATTCGTTTTTAACACAAAACATTCGGCCGCTTGTATTGGCTTTTTTGACGTTGACGTTGTTTATTTATATTATTTTAGATTCGTCGATTGGTGGCTTTAATATTGCGCCACAATGGATTGATTTGTTGTCGTCGTTGCTGCTGCTTGTTTATGGCGGTTATTTTGGCGCACGTTCAGCGGAAAAGATTGTCAAAACCTGGAAAAAATAAAATGGCTAAAAAACAAATAAATTCTTTTTTTAAGAAGCAACGAAAAAAACGTCCCGGGCGTCATTCCAAAAACAAATCGTTGTCCCAACGCAAAAAAAAATACATCGGTCAAGGTCGGAATTAAGCCAAAAACAACAATTTAAAATTTTGTATTTTTGTAGATAATAAACAAAAAAAAATTTTATGGCTTCAAATTTATATTATTCAAGCGATTTTCAAAAACTCTCATTTGGCGACAATGGTTTGCGTATCATTCCGGCGTCCGGAACATCAATTGCCGGCGAAAGTTTTTGCGCAATTCAAGCAATCGAAGCGTCAACAATTTCGTGCGACATTGACGCCGCGGCCGGTGATGCTTCAATCACGTCTTTGGCATTGGGTGCCGGATCAATCATTTACGGCAATTTTGACGACGTTGATTGTGCATCGGGCAAGGTTATTTGTTATTTAAGATAAAACCAATTAAATGATTGGATTAGGTCTACAAATCACAACGGGCGTTGCGCCAAACGAAATCAATCAATTGTTGGGTGCCTTACAATCGCGGTCAACATATTTTGAAAATTCCGCCGGTACAACCGAAATATTAACAGAATTCGAAACTTGTTCATTTTAATATGCCGAATTTATTACAAAAAGCGTCGATAATTACAACCCCTACTGCTTACGATAATGGGTCTTTACATAGTGTTAAGCCAGTTAAAACTTTTGGTAGTGAATTAGTTACTAATGGAGATTTTGCAACTAATAGCGATTGGACTTTACAAAGCGGGTGGACTATATCAAATGGAAAAGCAATATACGACAATTCAGCGACTGGCACGTGTTTGCAAAGTTTAGATTTTGTAGTTGGAAAAAAGTATTTAATTAATTTTGAAATATCTGATTTTACAACAGATTATAGATTTGATTTATACACCGGCGTTTCTTTTATACAAAGTGCAATAATAACAAGCCAAACCTCTTTTTCAATATTGTTTGACGGTGACGGTGGTAATATAATAAGATTTAGGGGTTTATCAAGAGGTACTGGGTTTTCTTTGGACAACGTATCAGTCAAAGAAGTAATAGACGCAGACTTTGACTTTACAAGAGGCACAACAGCCACAAGAGTAAACGAAAAAGGACTTGTAGCAGATGTTACAGACACTAACTTACCAAGAATAGATTATACAGACGGAACGGGGAGTTTGTTGTTAGAACCGCAGTCAACTAATTTATTAACTTATTCAGAAGATTTTAGCTTTTGGAGTAGTAATGAAGTAACAACAGAAACAGGGTTTTTAGCGCCTGACGGAAGTAACAACGCATTAAAAGTAACAAAAGATGGTGGAAGCGGAATACTTTATTTAAATTCAGGTTTAACTACCACGACGACAAGAACAATCTACGCTAAAACAGTAAGCGGAACAGGTACGGTTAATTTATTAAGTCATAATTCAAACACAAATAACCTTTTCACGATTACGGAAAATTGGCAGAGATTTGAAGTAAACTCATCAAATTCCACTGGTTTAGCTTCTTTTTATGCAGTAGATTTTAGAGGTTCTTCAACATTAAGTGAGGTAATTATATGGGGCGCACAAGCAGAAGATTTATCATACGCAACTTCTTACATACCAACAAGCGGAAGCACCGTAACACGAGATGCAGACGTTTGCAACAATTCAGGTTCAAGCGATTTAATAAACTCAACAGAGGGGGTTCTATATGCGGAGATAGCTGCTTTGGCTGATGATTTAACTTTTAGAAGTATTGCATTAAGTGATGGAACGACCAACAATAGGGTTTTATTAAGATATAGAACAAATTCAAATCAAATTAATTTATTAATTAAGGCTAATGGTACTACTATTGTCAATTCCACCAAGGAATTGACCGATATTACAAATTATTCAAAAATTGCTATAAAGTATAAATCAGGTGATATTGCGTTATGGGTAGACGGTGTAGAAGCAAAAACCAACGGAAACACATTCACATTAATTGGATTAGACAGATTAAGTTTTGACGCTGGAAACGGTTCAGACGATTTTTACGGAAAAGTCAAATCCGTTGCAGTATTTAAAGAAGCATTAACAGATGCGGAACTTCAATGTTTGACTTCATAAAATAACATTGTAAAATTTTGTATTTTTGTACAAACTACAAAAATGGCAATTTTAGACAAAGCAAAATTTTTATTAATTCCGTCCGGTTACAAGTCCGCAAAAGTTTATTCAATTTTTCCAAGTTCCGGCGCATTTGACTTCACGTTTGCGCGTACCGGTGACGACGCAACGCGTCAAAATGTTAGCGGTTTAATCGAAACAAAAAGCGCCAATATACCGCGTTTGAATCATTACAATGGCGGTTGTCCGTCTTTACTTTTAGAGGGTTCCGCGTCAAATATTCAAGTCCGATCAGAAGAATTTGACAATGCAGCGTGGACCAAATTAAACATCACCGCAACGGCGAATCAAATCACATCACCGGAAAACACAACAAACGCCGACAAAATTTTAAGAACGTCAACGTCATCATCTTATATTGTAGATGCTTCAACAAAATCATCGGCGGCGGCTTTGCAAATGACAACATCAGTTTTTGTCAAACAAGGTGAGGGCGATTACTTTGCATTGAGGGTTCAAGGGGTTTATCCGAACCGCGTTGACGCGCGTTTTCAATTTAGCACAAAACAAATTTATTCATATAACGCCGCCGGAACGTTCACCGCCGGGAACACAAAAGTTGAGGAATACGGCAACGGGTGGTTTCGTTTGCAATTAGAATACACAACGGACGCAAACGCAACGGTTAGTTCCTTATTTGCACCGCGAGCATCGGACGGTGATCTTGACGCAACAAATTCAACGTCAACGTCATTTGTTTATTTATGGGGTTGCCAGGTTGAACAATCAGTCGGCGCAAGTACATATATTAAAACCGAAGCGTCCGCGGTCACACGAAATTTTGATGATTGTGTGAATACGTCCACATTCACATTGGGCGCCGATGCGACGTTTTTTTATGATTTTGAAATTGACACATACACCGACGATTTTTTGCGGTTGTTGTCCATTACAAACGCGGGATTGACAAAATATTTGCGTCTAAATTCTAAAAAAGACGGCACAAATTATTTTGGTTATGTTCGCGCAACATCAAACAATGGGACGGCAAATTCATTAATTACGTCAAGTGAAAATTTAATACCATTTTTTCAGCGCAATAAATTGGCGATTCGTTTGTTTGGCAATTCTTTTAAAATATTTTTGAATGGATCACAAATAAAAGCCGGAACGGTGACGGGTGATTTTGACGTTTTAAATGGCGAAGCAATTGTTTCAGATTTTGCCGAAACCACAACAACAACCGGAATGACGCGAAAATTGTTTGCGCACGCAATATTTGATGAAACATTGACAACAAGCGAATTAACAACATTAACAACACTTTAAAACAAATAAAATGATAGTTAAAAAATACGAATTTCCAAGCGAAAAAAAAGCGGACGAATACATTAAAAAATTAGGCGTTATAAAAGACGACGAGGGCAACGAACACCCCGCGCACAAAAATTCAATTGTGAAGTTGGGTTTTATTTGCACAAAAAAAGGCGAATATAATGACGAGGGCGAACAAATACAAGCGCCGGAATTTGCGGACAAATATTCCGTTGACGTGCTTTGGCGCGATTCAATCCGTCCGGTTGATGATGAAACAGAAATCGAGGGCGATTTGCCGTTGGATTTATGGTCCGATTATGAAATCGTTTTGGACAATGAGGGCGTTCACGCATTTATGGGCGTTAAATATATCAAATAATTAAAATAAATAATTCGTATATTTACAAAAAATTTAATAAACTTAAAAAATAAATAAATGGCAACAACGGGAGTTTTTAACGGGACAAACTTATTATTAAAAATTGAGGGATCAACGGTCGGACACACGACATCTTGTTCGCTTTCATTATCAATGGACACGCCGGAAGCGACAACAAAAGATTCCGCCGGATTTTCAGAATATATCGCCGGAGTAAAAGGCGGTGAAATATCATTCGAGGGCCTTGTAGCTTACGATGACGCATCAAACGCAATTGAAATGGCCGATTTCTTATTGGCAAGAACACAATTAACTTGTGTATTTGGAACAACTGAAAGCGGTGACGCTATATATACCGCCGAAGCATTTTTAACATCGGTTGAAATGTCCGGGGAAATGGAAGCGGCCGTGACTTATTCCGGTTCACTTACAATCACCGGCGCGATCTAAGTCCACAAACTAAAAAATTTAAAGTTTATTATTTTCGGCCGCCGTCATATTTTTTGGCGGTGGCTTTTTTATTTATTAACGACAAACAACAACAAAAATGGCAAACAAACAAAAAGGCTACATTGACATCAATGTCGGTGGCAAAAAACGAACACTTCATTTTTCAATGAATTTTTGGTCGGAATTTACCGAACAAATGGGAATTTCACTTCAAGACATCGGAAACGTTTTTCAAAACGGTATTTCATTAAAGGGATTGCGGGCGCTTATTTATTCCGCAATATTAGCAAACGACCAGGAAAACGGAAACGATGTTGATTACAATATTTTCACCGTTGGCGCTTGGTTGGACGATTTGGAAGCGGAAACAATCAACGACATTGTCAACGCGATGTTGCAATCCAAAATTTTGGGCAACTCGTTAAACGCCGAAATGGAAAAGCCGGGAAAGGTGAAGCCGTCAAAAAAGTAAATTTTGAAACTTTGACCGATTACTATGTCGGTTTGATTGGCATAAAACCAAACGATTTTTGGCGGCAAACGTGGCGTGAAAATGGATTAATCGCCGAACATTATCACAACAACATCAATTTGCAATGGGAACAAACGCGGTATTTAGCCGTAATGATTCATAATGTTCAATGTGAAAAAAAATCGCAAATGCTAAAACCGGAAGATTTATTTGAATTGCCGGTTGACAAAAAACGTCAAATTGAACGCGCCAAACCAAAATCGACACGGGAACAAATGGAAGCGTTTGAATTAAAAGCCAAACAAATGAACAACAAAAAACCACTAAAATAACCACAAAAAACGGCAAAAGTACCGAAAACGGACATTTGATTTAAGGCCTTTTTTAGCCGTTTTAAGCGGTCTTCATACCGCTGCGGTATATACACACCAAAAATTCGAGAACATTCAACAGTTAAAATTTACCTTTGTATAAAATTGAAAAAATTTTTTAAATTTTAATACGTCTTTTTTTTTGTATTTTTGTTTAAAATATTCCTTTTATGGCCGAATCAAATTTAAAATTAAACATCACCGGCGATTCGTCGAAATTAAAAAACGCTTTAAGTTCCGCGAGTTCAAAATTACAATCTTTTGGTTCTAAAATGCAAAGCGTTGGCAAATCAATGTCAACACGTTTGACGTTGCCTTTGGTCGCTGCGGGCGCTGCTGCTACAAAAATGGCTTTTGATTTCGACAAATCAATGTCACAAATTGAATCATTGGTAGGTATTGCCGGCGACAAAGTTAAAGAGATGGGCGAAGCGGCTAAAAAAATGGCCGTTGATACCGGGCGAAGTGCAAACGAGGCCGCCGAAGCATTGTTTTTTATAACGTCCGCCGGTTTGAGAGGCGCCGACGCAACCGACACATTGAGCGCGTCTTTAAAGGCCGCCGCGGTTGGATTGGGTGAAACAAAAACAATTGCCGATTTGGCAACGTCCGCAATGAATGCTTACGGCGTTGAAAATTTAAACGCAACCGGTGCAACCGACATTTTGGTCGCTGCGGTTCGCGAGGGAAAATTGGAAGCGTCCGAATTAGCCGGTGCAATGGGCGGCGTCATTCCGATCGCATCAAATATGGGCGTTGGATTTGATGAAGTCGGCGCGGCATTGGCTGCAATGTCAAGGACCGGAACAAACGCGGCAAACGGTGCCACACAATTGACCGCAATTTTAGCGTCGATAAAAAAACCAACACAACAAAGCGCCGAAGCAATGTTGGCGTTGGGAACATCACAAGAACAAATTTCGCAATCATTAGCCGAAAAGGGTTTGATGCCTACTTTAATGGATTTGTCGGCACGTTTAGAACAAACCGGAATGGACGCAACCGCAATATTTCCAAACATTCGGGCGTTAAAAGGGGTTTTGGATTTAACCGGAAAAGGTGCCGCCGACAATGTTAAGATATTCGACGCTTTAAGCAATACAATGGGCGCAACCGACGAAGCGTTTAACAAAACATCAAAAACCGCGTCATTTCAAGTGACGCAAGGTTTGAACGCAATGAAAACGTCGTTGTTGTCAATTGGTCAAACAATCTTGGAAATGGTCGCACCGGCAATTCAAAAGATTGGCGCATTTATGACGAATTTGTCCGAAAAATTTAACGCATTATCGCCAACAGTTAAAAAAATGATTGTTGTTTTGGTGGCGTTGTCGCTGCATTGGGACCGGTAATTGCGATAATTGGAAGTTTATTGACAATGGCGCCGGCAATCGGTGCCGCATTGACTTTGATGACCGGGCCTATTGGTTTGGTAATCGCTGCATTGACGGCGGTTGGCGTTGTTATTTATAAAAATTGGGCAGGTATAAAAGTCGCATTAATTAAAATCGGGAATTATTTTATTGATTTATACAATAATTCGTTACCAATAAAATTAATTGTTAACGGAATTATAATGTCATTTAAAAATATGATTGCGGCCGGAAAATTTGTTTTTTCAACATTGGTCACAATTATAAAAACGACCGGCAAAAATATTGTTTCAATATTGGGTGGCATTGGTGACATTATAATGGGGATTTTTACGTTTGATTTGGAAAAAATAAAAGCCGGTTTTGTTAACGCGTCAAAAGGCATAAAAGACAATATGTTAAGCGCGTTTAATGATATAAAAACGGACGCCAAAACATTAGGTTCAAGTGTTGTTGATAATTTTAACGAGGCATTGGAACAAAAACAAATTGCGCGAATTACCGTTCCGGTGGCGGTTGTTTCAGCCGGTGACGGCGGTCAAACAGCAGCCGGTGGCGGTGGCGGAACAACAACAACAACGTCCGGTGGTGGTGGCGGTGGTGGTCGCGCTGCGGTTTCAAGTGTTTCGGCGCTTGAATCCGGCGGCGTTATGACACCAATAACAAACGCAATAAAAGCCGACACGGCGGGAATCCCGGCGGCAATTGCCGAACAACAAGCGGCATTAAGTGAAAGTCAAATTTTATTATTAGAAAAGGCCGCATTGTTTCAACAACAAGCCGGTCAAATAATGACGTCCGGAATGCAAAACATTGTTAGTGGAATGGCCGGTGCGATTGGTGGCGCAATTACAAGCGGAGGCAATTTAATGGGTGCATTGGGTGGCGTAATAATCGGCGGAATCGCGCAAATTGCGGAAAATTTAGGGCGTGCCGCGATAAAAATTGGATTAACAATGAAAGCCATTAAAATGGCATTTAAATCACCCGCAACCGCAATCGCGGCCGGGGTTGCTTTGATTGCAATATCAAAAGTCATTCAATCGGTCATTCCAAAAATTGCAAGCGGTGAAGCGGCCGCATTCGCCAACGGTGGTATTGTTAGCGGTCCCACAATGGGATTGGTTGGTGAATATCCAGGCGCGCGACAAAATCCGGAAGTCATTGCACCGCTTAACAAACTGCAATCAATGATTGGTGGCGGCGGTCAAAATATAAATGTTGGCGGTCAAATACGATTAGAAGGACAAGACTTGTTGATTGCGATTGAACGCGCGAACGAAACCGCGGATCGATTATTTTAATAAATAAAAATTTATGTCATACGGCGTCAAATACCAATTAAGTTTTTCGGACGTTTTAGGAAACGGAAAACAAGTTCAAATTCTTAAAAAAAATTATTCGGGTGATGTTTTGCCGATTGTTGGCGCGGGAAATCCGGTAACAATAACGTGGAACGGAAAAGACGATTTTTATTCGCCGATAATTGGTTCGAGTTGTACTCTTAATTTTATGGTCACCGATTCGGTTCAATATGACGATTTTTATAAATTCGACGAACGGGAATATAAAGTGATTGTTCAATACGCAAAAAGTGAGGTTGATTCTTACATTGACCGCGTTGAAACCGACGGCGGTTTATATGAAAGCGCGGAATGTATTTCGAATGCAATTCCAAACTTTGAAACACTTTCAACAACGTATCGTCATCGCGTAATTAATGACGGCGGTTTTGTTGAATCTTTAAGTTGTATTCAAAGCGAAATCACCGATTCAAACGTTTATAATTTTGACACTTATTGGGCGGGGTTTTTAGTTGTTGATAGATTTAAAGAAAAATTGACATCGTTTCCGTTTCCGGTTTCATTTAAAGCATTTGACGGTTTGGGAACGCTTAAAAAATATGACGCGCCAATTTTCACAAATGATTTATCAATTCCGGCGCCACAAACCGCAAGTGGCGGAACGCCAACGGGAACAACCGGTTTAACGGACATTAAAAGAATTGCGACAATTTTACAAAATTTGAGTTTGGATTTGCCATTATATTTTAGAACGGACATCGCCGCGCGTGACGAAGATTTGGGCGAAGTTATTTTTCCAAACACAATAACATTTCCCGCCGGTAAATTTGAATTTACAAAAAATTACGATTTATATGACGCCAAAACGCAATTGGAATTGTTGTTGACGTTGTATCATTGTCGTATTTTTCAATCATTGGGCCGTTGGTATATTGTTCAAAATTCAAATATTTTTGATCAAAACATCAAAGACGACATTTCAACTTCGGTCGCAACCGGCACGGTTCCAACGGGTATTCGTGAAAGTATTACAACACAAATCACAAATCAGAAAAAAGAAGTTTTAAAAACAACGATTTGGAATTCAACCGGAACGTCACAATCAACGCCAATAAATAAAGAGGTTTTAAAAATAGCGCCCAAAAATTTAATTCCAACAAAAAACGATTTGGTCCGTGAGTTTATACAACCATTGGCCGAAAATATACGCGAAGCGAAATCAACGCAATTAAATTTTTCTAATTACAACAACAATCCAGGGTTTGAATACGGGACATTTGGTTGGACTATAACCGGCACCAACGCCGCGTTGTCAACAACGGACACCACAAAACAAGGGAAAGCCACAATGAGGATTGCGGATTCGGTGCCGACGGCTTCATCAACGGTTGTTTGTTTTGAAAATGACACTTCATTATCGAATTGTTATCCGGTTGTCGCTTTGGGTAGTCAAAATTTTACAGATTATTTAAGGGAAAATTTGCCGTCAATTCCGATTGCCACTTTTGTTGATTTTGAGGATTTTATGGGGATTGAATTGAATATCGATTATTTTGTCGAAGCAAGCGCATCAAAATCAACGGTCATCACAAACGAAATTGATTTAAGATATAGAATTTATTATGAAAATGATTCACTTGTTTCACCAACATATTCAAATTTATATTATAATATTGCAAGCGAGCAATGGTCAACATCAGTACAAACAAACACAAAAGTTGTTAAAACTTTTAATTCGTGGCAATCTATAAAAATTGACCTAAAAGGAATTGACGTTCAACCCACAACGTCGGGCGGAATTCCGACACCCGTCGGAAAATTAAAAGTTTATATATTAAATCCCGAAGTTCCGACATCATTCACCGATTATGAAGCATTGTATTTTGACAACGTGGCATTTCAAAATAAACGCGCAGTCATTGCTACATTTGACGCCGGACCGTCGCGTGGTTTCGGGCAAAATTTCATTATTGAACGTAACGGTGACGACGTAGGTGATTTAAATAATAGCTTTAAAGAGGTGGCACGACGTCAATCATCAATTGAAGTTTCAAATATTAAAACTCAAAAAATACCTTATTTGTTTAATATAAGAACGGAATTGACAAAATTCTTTTTTAATTTTGGCGGCGATCAAACAAAGTTTGCAATTATGCCGCAAGTCACCGGAATGATGTTTCCAAACCCCGAAACGTTTTATTGGTATCGAACGCGCGACAATTACAACGCGGGCGCCGGTTTGACTAATTTTTATAAATCTTTACATCGCATCAGTTCGCAAATGATTATGAATGATTATCGCGAATTTGTGACGCAATACGAGGGTTCATTTCGTGAAACACAAACACGACCATTGGCGCTTAACAATCGAATTTTATTTGATTGGCCGAATGTACTTTCAGAACCGCAACCGGCAATTATTGACAAATTAAAATACAATGTAAAAAACGCGGAATTCAAAGTGACTTCACACATACCAAACGACGACGATGACGTTGCATTGGATTTTATTGTCACAACCGAATAAAACATTTGCTTTGTTTGTCGGCCGTCGTAATTTCTTTTTGATTTGCGGCGGTTTTTTTTTGAAAATATTTTTTTTATTTGAAAGAAATTTTTTACTTTTGTTGCCAACACAATTTGAAAAATATGTTTGAAAATAAATTCAAAGCGGAATTAAAACGCCTTAATTTAAAACGTTACGATGTTTGCGAATTGCTTAATTGCACAATGCCAACATTAAAATCACGTTTGCAAAATCCGGATTCATTCACAATTGCCGAAGTCACTATTTTAAGCGACGCCGGTTTTGGAATTTCTGAAATCCTGGACATTTAATCACCTTTAAAATTTAATAAAATGAAAACAATAAACATAAAAGGACGGGAATATATCACCGTTAACGAACGTCTAAAATATTTTAGAAGCGAACCAACATTTGACGGTTGGCAAATAAAAGAATCATTGGTCCACATTGACGCAAAAGAGGGCGTTTTTAAAGTCACCATTTGCGACGACAAAGGCGTTGAAATTGCTTCGGCACATTCACAAGAATATCGCGATTCAAGTTATATAAACAAAACGTCATTTGTTGAAAATGGTTTCACGTCGGCATTGGGACGGGCGTTGGGTTATTTAGGCATTGGAATTGACACGTCAATCGCATCAGCGAATGAAGTTCAAAACGCCGTTAAAAATCAAAGCGCTGAAAAGACGAAAATTAAAGACGGCAAAAAATGGCTAACGGACGCGCAATTCAACGCGACAATGAAAGCAACAAAGGAACAAGCGGAAAAGGTATTGGCCGGCTTCTTAATTAAAAAACAATACCGCGAACAAATAAAGCAAAAGTTTAATATTTAAAATCAATAAAAATGGCTTACGAACATCAAAATGGAAATGGCAGTTTATTTAAAAACACCAACAAAACAAATGACAATCAACCCGATTATTCCGGTTCGATTAAATTACAAGACGGCACAAATCAACAAATCGCCGCGTGGATAAAAGAGGGCGCAAAAGGAAAGTTTTTTTCAATCAAATTGTCCGATCCATACGTCAAGCCGGAAGCGGCCCCGGTCGCCGAAACGTCCGACGATTTGCCCTTTTAATCGGCAAAATGACAAACAAAGCGAAAAGCGGTTTCAGATATGAAGCCGTTTTTTTTTGAAAATAATTTTGCAAATTGAAAATATATTTTTAGTTTTATAAAAAATTAACAAAATGGAAAATTTATTAGATTTCCTTTATTGGAGAATTGACGCGTTGCAAAACAACCTTTCAAGGCTTCAAAAGGAAAATAAAAATTTAAAGAAAATCATTAAAGAAATAAACAACTATAAAATAATAGAATAATGAAAACACAATTTGATTCAAATGAAAAATATCATTCGTCGCCGGGAATCAGCGCGTCGGGGTTAAAAGCTATTTATAAAAAATCGGTCTATCATTTCATCAACCAAAAACGGTTTGAAAGTTCTGCAATGGCATTGGGAACGGCGGTTCATTGCGCTATGTTAGAACCGGAAATGTATTATAAAGAATTTCACGTTATGCCGAAAATTGACCGCCGGACAAAAGCGGGAAAAGAACAATTTGAAATGGAACAAAAAAAGGCCGCCGGCAAAAAAATTGTTTCATTTGATGATCACGAAAAAATCACCAAAATTTTGGAAAACTTCCGAAATCACGATTTGGCGCAAAAGTATTGTCAAGGCGAAATTGAATTGTCGCATTATGGCAAACACGACGGTTTGGACGTTCGCGTCCGTCCGGATTGTTTGAACCGCGTTTCGGGGTTTATATCGGACGTCAAAACTTGTCAGGACAATTCACCCGTTGCGTTTCGTCGTGACGTTTATAAATATGCTTATCATTTACAAGCGGCGTTTTATATGGACCAATGCGGCGTTGACAACTTTAAATTTATTGCGGTTGAAACAAACTACCCGTTCACGGTTGAGGTTTACACGTTAAGCGACGAAATGATTGAACAAGGCCGCAAGGCGTGGAAACGCGCGTTTGACGATTGGAAAATATATTGTGACACCGGGATTGTTTCCGGCTTCACTTGGAATGAGTTTCACGACGACGGAAGTTTAATATTGTAATATTATGGAATTAGAATATTTAATAAAAAAAGTAAACAAACACTTTAATTGTGACATCACACAAAACAAACGTGAACGTGAATTGGTTATGGCGCGCGCGGTTTATTTTTGGCTTGCAAAATACACAACTAAAAAATCAGTTAAAAAAATCGGTGCGGCCGTTGGACGCGATCACGCGTCGGTGCTTTATGGTTTGGCGAATTTGGATAATTGGGTTAAATGGGATAATTTTTTCCGCGTTGATTTCCAGGCGTTGAAAATGATTATTTTAAGCAGCTACGAAACCAAAAAAATGACCGCCGAATCATTACTTTATAAATACAACAATTTAGTAATTGAAAACGATATATTAAAAAAACAACTTAAAAAATATCAAAAATGAATTATAAAAACCAAACAAACGCGATTGAAAACGAAACGTTTGACGCGTACAGAACCCAACAAAAAGAAATTGAAAAGGCCAAAAAGATGCTTAAAAAAAATGGCTTTGTCATAACTAAAAAACAAAAATCGTGAATCCGGCATTTTTTCACCCTTGCCCGGTTTGTTTTGCGTTGTGTTTTTTGGGATATTTGTATTTTAAGAAACGTAAAAAATAAAAAACCAATGGCGAATCCCTATTCAAAATATTTAAAAGGTGAGGACAAAATGCAGCGCGCAATAATTAATTATTTAGAACTGCAATACCCAAACGCGGTATTCACACACCCAATGAATGAGGGGCGCCGAACACCGTTTGAACAATACAAAATGAAATATTTAGGGACAAAGCCAGGAATTCCGGATTTATTGATATTTACGCCAAACGCCAATTTTAGCGGTTTAGCGCTTGAATTAAAATATAAATATAACAAACCCACGGAAAGGCAAAAAAAGTGGCTTAAATGGCTTGAAAACTGCAATTGGGCGGCGATTTGGTCAAATGATTTGGAACAATGTATTGAAACAATAGACAAATATTTTAAAAATGAATTAAAAATCACACCACAAAAATGAAATATCACACTATATATTTTGATGACAAAAATCAAAAAATTCGTTTCACACAAAGTTCACCGGACGATATCGCGGTTTCTTACAATTACATTGGCAAATCAACCCGCGTTGAATTTGATTTGTTCATTGAATTACTTTGGTATAAATTCGAGGACGGCGACATTGAATTGGACCAACTGAAAAAAATCTTTGACGATTTACGTTCCTTTTGCGATCATATAAAATACAATTTGATTTTGTAGTTATTTTTTATAAATTTGTTTTTTGCGTCGCGGCAATAAAATTTTACCAAAACCCTATTGATGAAGCGACCGCGACCGCCGATTTGATAGGGTTATTTTTTTAAATATGCAATACAATAAGATTTTCAAGCCAAAAAAATTTGACCGGTTTACGGTTGTTCCGAATGCTATATTTAGACACAAAGGCATTTCAGCAACTTCGACCGGTTTATATTGTTGGCTTTTTTCTCACGATTCAAACACCGAAATGACCGTGCAATTCATTTGCGGCCATTTTAAAGAGGGCAAAGACGCCATTAATAAAAGAATAAAAGAATTGATTGAAACGGGTTTTTTGGTGCGCGTTGAAGTTCGCAAGGGCGGAAAATTCGCGGGATATAATTATCATCTAAATGACACCGCAACCGGAAAAACCGGCGCCGGAAAAACCGCGGCGGTTTTTACCGCTGCGGTAAATCCGCAACAAAGTAATACTAATATAAACTATACTAATAAAGAAATACTAAAAAAAGAATATACCACAAAATCGGAAAAGCGCCGATTTGACGATAAAACAAAAACGGCGTTTCCGCATTTTGCAGCATTATTTGATTTGAAATACCGCCCCAAAACCGAAACCCAAAAAATCAAATGGTTGGATTGTTTGGACAAACTGCAAAGGTTGGACGGTTACGATTTGCGCGAGGTTTACAATGTTTCTAAAAATTTGCGAAATGACGAATTCTGGCAAAACAATTTTTTATCAATTCTAAAATTAAGAAACACCGACAAAAACGGAATTAAGTACATTGACCGATTTATGATCCAACATAAGGCAAAACAAAAACCGGTTGGGTTTACTAAAATTAAAAACCTTAAAGAATTTTTTATATACAAAAACCCGTCCAACGGAAAAAAGGAAATCGGCGCCAAAACTAAAAACGGCGACATTCACGAATTCCAAATCCGCGGTTTGATGATGACAAACGAATTCCAGGAATTAAAAAAATACGTTTTGAATGAATTATAAAAAATTCAAAATCCCGGAAAAACTAAAAAATGATGTTTGGCATTTCGTCAATCAACATAATATCGGCAACCGCTTTGAATTCAACGGTTCAAAAGAACAACAATTCGTTGGATTGATTGGTGAAATAATGGTGAAACGATTGTTTGGTTTTGATCACCAATTTAAAAATGGTTTTGACGGCGGTTTTGATTTTGAATATAAAGGCCTAAAAATTGACGTTAAAACAATGGGACGAACCGTTGACGTTCGAGATTATTTCGTCAACAATTTCGTGGTGCATCAAATAAAATATAATTGTGATATTTATATATTTTGTTCACTTAACAAGCGGAAAAATGAATTGACCATTTGCGGTTACATTGGCAAAAAAGAATTGTTAAAAGTTGCAACGTTGATAAAAAAAGGCACAATCAGAACATTAAAAGACGGAACAACGTTTCCATTGAAAACATCAAATTTTGAAATTAAAAACACCGATTTAAAAAACATTGAAAATTTATTTTATTATTTACCTAAAATTTAAAATATTTTTTTAGTTTAGCATTTGAAAAACAATAAACAATGAAAACATTTAACGATTTCGGCATTGACATCGGCAACAAATCGACCGGTAAAATAAAAACACAATGTCCACAATGCAGCCACACACGAAAAAACAAACGCGACAAATGTTTGTCCGTTGATATTGACAAAGGTTTATTCAATTGTCACAACTGCGGGTTTTCCGGCACAACTAAATTTGAAAAGAAAAAAGAATTTGTCCGTCCGGAAAAAATAAAAGTCAATTTGACCGAACGCGTTGTCAAATGGTTCGGTGAACGTGGCATTTCAGAACCAACGCTTCAACATTGGAAAATTGGCGAATCATTGGAATACTTTCCGCAAGTAGGTAAAAAACGCCGCGCGATTAATTTCAATTATTACCGCGAAAATGATTTGATAAATGTCAAATATCGTGACGGGCAAAAGAATTTCAAAATGGTTTCCGGCGCTGAATTAATATTTTACGGCCTTGACAATATTAAAACAATGGAAAAAATATTCATTGTTGAAGGTGAAATTGACGCATTGTCATTGCACGAGGCCGGGATTTATTCCGTTTGTTCCGTTCCGAACGGCGCATCAAAAGGAAATCAACGTTTGGAATATTTGGACAACTGCTTTGAATACTTCAAAGACAAAAAAGAAATCATTCTTTGCACCGACAATGACAACCCCGGGATTCAATTGCGTAATGAATTAGCGCGTCGCTTCGGTGCCTATCGTTGTAAATACGTCGATTTTGGGGACTTTAAGGACGCCAACGAGATATTGACAACAAAAGGGGCCGAAACTTTACGAAACGTCATTAAAACGGCTAAAAACTTCCCATTGGAAGGCGTGTTGAATTTAGATAATATATGGCAAAGTGTTTTAACTTATAACGAAAACGGCGTCAAAAACTATTCTATTGGCTTACCAAACGCTGATAATTATTTCAAAATGGAATTGGGTCAATGGTCTGTTGTGACCGGGATTCCGAATTCCGGTAAATCGGACGTAATGGACCAAATTTGTTGTAATATGGCGCTCAAATACGATATGCGTTGCGCGATGTTTGCGCCGGAATCGTTTCCATACGAGGGCCATATTAAACGCATCGCGAATAAATTAAACGAAACCAATTGCAACAACGACCAATTAAACCAAACAAAAGATTTCATTCAAGACCATTTTTTTTGGGTGAAAATAGATTTGGAAAATTTAACATTGAAAGGGATTTTAAATGCCTTTAAAGAATTAGTATTTCAAAAGGGAATCAACGTTTGTGTGATTGACCCGTGGAATATGTTAGACCATTCAGCGCAACGGGACCATTCATATATTGGCCGGGCGCTTTCTGAAATAACACAATTTTGTCAACAAACAAACACGCATTTGTTTTTGGTGGCGCACCCGCGCAAAATAGAATCAGAAAATGGACGGTATAAAAAACCGACGCTTTATGATATAAGCGGATCCGCCGATTTTTTCAATAAAGCCTACAACGGTTTAATTGTTTACCGCTGCATTGGTGAACGTACTAAATTCAAATCCGACGTTGTAAAAATATACATTGAAAAGGTCAAACGAAAAGAAAATGGACAATTGGGCGATTTTGATATTGCACCGGATTTCAACAATGGCGGGATTTATAAAGACATTGATTTGGAAACAAAAAAATTTGAAGTGATAAAAGATAATATCCCGTTTTAATTATGGACATTTTGGTTGCGTGCGAAGTTAGTCAAAGAGTAACAAACGAACTGCGGTTGTTGGGACACAATGCGTTTTCGTGCGATATATTACAAACAACCGGACAAAATAAAAATTGGCACATAAAAGATGACGTTTTAAAACATATTGACCAAAATTGGGATTTGATGATTGCATTCCCGCCGTGTACACATTTAGCGGTTGCGGGCGCAAAACATTTCAAAGAAAAAATAAAAGACGGCCGGCAACAAAAAGCAATTGAATTCTTTATGTCATTGGTTTACGCGCCAATTGATAAAATTGCAATTGAAAATCCAATCGGAATAATGTCGAAAATTTACAGAAAACCGGATCAAATAATTCAACCATACTATTTTAGCGATTCATTTCAAAAATCAACTTGTTTATGGCTTAAAAATTTAAATAAATTACAACCCACAAAAATTGTTGACAAAGGCGAATTCATAACATTTAAAAGCGGAAAAAAAATGCCGAAATGGTATTCAGAGGCAAAAGAAAACGACGCGCGAAGTGTTACATTTATGGGAATCGCGAAAGCAATGGCGAATCAATTTACAAAACCATTAATTCAAACAAAACTATTTTAATGGCAAAGGCAATACAACCCACACCGGAACACCAAAAGGCGCTTAAATGGTGCTTAAAAAACGAAATAAAGGTATCACAACACCCAACATTGAAAGGTTTACGCGTTGAAATAAACAATCGCGGCACCCGGATTTTGTCACCGGAAACATATTCCAAAATCCAGGCAAATAATAAATGTTGGGAATTATATTTGTACCTTTACAAAAAATATTATTAGTTATGAGATTAAATTTTAATACTATTATTTACCCGATTTTCGGTTGTTTAATTGGCGTAAATTATTGGAATTCAACAATGGATCACGTTGTGATTGAATCAGCATCAGACGACGCCGACGAACATTGTTTGGAATTTCATTTGTTTGTCATTGGTATTTCCTTTGTTTGGTACACCGAAAAATAAA
>Ga0102814_10000450_pt1 | contig 30178 bp, 24 predicted proteins | sample ColrivemetaGS741_FD_79112 | JGI IMG/M metagenome (GOLD analysis project Ga0102814, IMG submission 79112) | Estuarine microbial communities from the Columbia River estuary - Flood tide ETM metaG S.741 | ecosystem: Environmental > Aquatic > Marine > Intertidal zone > Estuary | place: USA...
CGAATCGTATAAATGCGGAAAATCTAAACTAACCAACAAAACATCCACATTTTTACTGGTATATTCACTGTTCAATTTCTCAAAATAAGGCAATTCCTTTACACAAGGCGCACACCAGGTAGCCCAAAAATTAATAACATGAACTTTACCATCCTTTTTATTAAGAAACTTCTCAAAACCGGCATAATTGTAAACTTCAAGATGCAGACTATCTACAGTGCTAACATTTGACTTGACTTGACTTTTTGATTCTACAGATGTATCTGTTAGTTCCTTTTTATTGTCTTTACAATTCAATAAAATAACTGCCAGAAAAAATATTATTTTATACTTCATATTGTTAAATGTATAAATCATAAGTCTTCGTCCTAAATTTTTAACAGAAATTTAGGGTTCATTGAATTTAGCGTTTTAATGTAAAATGGCCATTAAGCACTTCTCCCTTTGTAGTTTTTGCTGAGTACCAATAATCTGAAGTTGGCATGAGTTCACCATTAATAGTTCCATCCCATCCTTGTCCGTAAGGATTAATTTGTTTAATGAGTTTTCCATAACGGTCATATATTGATATTGGCGACAATTTAAAATCATCATCTCTTATAGCTAAATATTGCCAAATATCATGAAGACCATCTGCATTAGGCGTGAAATACCTTGGAAACCCATTATTGTAATTAATCTTAAATTCTGAAACCCCACAACCATTTTTATCCCTTACATAAACAACACTAGTATCTTCAGCCACATTAATAAAAATATTACTGTCTTGAAATGGCCCAGAAGCACTAAAAATAGAATATTCAAAAGGACCAACGCCAAAAACCTGTACATCTATATTAAGGCCTCCATTTATTTCTTTAACAATAACACCATTTATTTCTGGAGGATTAGATGACACCACGGTAAATTCTTTAATTGTCGAACATTCAATCCCTAATCCAACATCTAAACTTAAATTAAAGGCCTCATATCTGTAATTCCCTACTTCACTTATATTCACATCAGACCTGCTTGAAATTAAAATATCAGATCCATTATCATTAATAAAATACCATCTATAACCGTCTGCTATATCATTGGATGTAACTACTTTTGGAATTTGATTCTCACAGATACCTATTTGATCTGGAAAATTAATTTCCGGATTTAATGTCCTCAAATTTCCGGTAAGTGGATCATAAAAAGGCCCACATCCCAAAGCAGTTGAAAATGATTCCTGATAGCAACTAATCGCTTCACCCGAAGCATTAAAAGGAACAATTCTAATAAAATAAATATTGTTGGGTTCAAAATTAAAAACAAATGTTGAATTAGTAAAAAAAGCACCTCCATCAAGGATATCATTTTCAAACGGTGATGACCCAATAAAAACTTTGTATCCTGTTGCTCCAAGCGCGGGTTCCCATTCTATTAAAGGTGATAAAGACACATTGGTCTCGCCATTAAATGGAGAAATTAAATAACTACAACTTGGTAAGGCTGCAATATCACCTGTTATAAAATGACCGTCTTTACAATTTAAACTAGTGCCATTTTCGTTATAAGGAACAACTTTTACAAAAATTTCAGTTAATGGCAAAAAATCTATTGGAGGATTAAATTGCAGCGTATTACCAACATCAAAATCATTAATTACATCACCTATTCCGGGTGAAGTTCCAATAGATAAAAAATAACCATCAGCTCCCGTAACATAGGCCCAGGATATATTAGCTCCAACATTAACATTTGTAGCTCCATCTTTTGGGCTTATTAGAAAAGCACATACTGGTGGAATAATTATATCCTCAGTTTTAAATGATTGACTTGGACATTGAATATTAGGTAAGTCGAAGAAAAACAATGTAATCGTAACATATATTTGGGTATTATCTGGAAGTCCTAATGGCGGAGAAAAAGAATTAATGCTGGTTTGAGACTGAATAATGTCATTTCCCCCGGGAACAGTGCCAATGGAAATAATATAACCAGTAACTCCCTCAACTTTATTCCAAGATACGGTCGTATTTACAGGTATATTTACTGACCCATTTAAAGGATAAACAAGGGAAGGACAGCTTTGCGCTAATATCTTAGACGAAAGAAACAAACACAATATAATTGCTGAAACCCTGAGCATGAAGTTCTTTTTATTAACAAGTGAAAGATAAAACAAAAATATTTTACAAAATTATACCAAACGTTTAGGATTAAATAGTTTTTAAAAAAACACCATAAACTATTGCATAATTATATTTTCATTTCTATATTTGAACTCGTTAAAAAACAAAAATGAATTCAATTTTAAATAATACTTGGTGGTGGAGCTTTCTAAACTTACGTTTTGTGAAGTAAACCCTAGTATATTTAAAACTTAAAATATCCAAAAGGCTTGTCATTCACGACAAGCCTTTTTTTAATATATAAACACTGAACTAATTTCAGCATAAATGACTAAATACAATTTATACACGCACTACAAAAAAATTCTGGCAGACACCATCACACCTGTTAGTATTTATTTAAAAATACGAGATAAATACCCAAATAGCATATTGCTTGAAAGTAGTGATTACCACGCCAACGATAATACGTTCTCGTACATCTGTTTTAACCCTATTGCGACTATTAAGGTTGAAAACGAAACTATTTTTCAAACCTTTCCGGATGGAAGTGAAACTTCAAATCCAATTACTAAAACTACTGATGTTTCTGAAGAAATTAATCAGTTTACGAAACGTTTTAAAGTAAATTCTGAAGAAGAATTTAAGTTTATAAATAATGGAATTTTCGGCTACATTGCTTATGATGCAGTAAGGTATTTTGAAGATGTTGAAATTTCAAAAAAGGAAAATTCAGTATCAATTCCAGATGTTAATTATGCCGTTTATAAAAATATTATTGCTATAAATCATCATAAAAATGAAGCTTACATTTTTGCACATTGTTTTAATTCTGAACCTAATATTGAAGAAATAGATCATTTAATTAAAGTTAAAAATTTTGCATCATACAACTTTACTTCAAATGGGGCATTAACTTCGAATTTAACTGATGATGAATACAAAAAACATGTAGAATTAGCTAAAAAGCATTGCGGTCGTGGTGATGTATTTCAACTGGTCTTGTCAAAAAGTTTTGCTCAGGAATTTAAAGGCGATGAGTTTAATGTATATCGCGCTTTAAGAAGTATCAATCCGTCTCCATATTTATTCTATTTCGATTACGGGAATTTTAAAATATTTGGAAGTTCTCCCGAAGCACAACTTGTTGTGAGCGATGGGAAAGCCGAAATACACCCTATTGCTGGGACTTTTAAACGAACAGGAAACGATACCCAAGATGCCGTATTAGCTCAACAATTGGTTGTAGACGACAAAGAGAATGCCGAACATGTAATGCTTGTGGATTTGGCAAGAAACGATTTAAGCAGACATGGAAGCAATGTTACAGTTGACACCTATCGTGAAGTTCAGTTTTTCTCGCACGTTATCCATTTAGTTAGTAAAGTTACTGGACAGAAACACAAAGAAACATCAACAATGCAGATGGTTGCCGACACCTTTCCTGCTGGAACTTTAAGTGGTGCGCCAAAGCACAGAGCTATGCAACTTATTGAAAAATACGAAAAAACGAGTCGTTCTTTTTATGGTGGTGCTATTGGGTTTATGGATTTTGAAGGTAATTTTAACCACGCCATTATGATACGTACTTTTTTAAGTAAAAACCACAAATTACATTGGCAAGCTGGTGCTGGAATAGTGTCTAAATCGAGCCCAGAAAACGAATTGGAGGAAGTATATAATAAATTAGGAGCCCTAACAAAAGCTATTGAATTAGCTGAAGAAATTTAATTCCTGCTCAAGTAGGGAATCCTCCATAAAGAAAAAGATACATAAGTATAGAAAAACATTCGTGTATTCGTGGCAAAAAAAGATTAAATTAATTAAATATAGATTCCTGCTTTTGCAGGAATGACAAAAAAATGACAAAAGTACTAGTTATAGATAATTACGACAGTTTTACATACAATCTTGTACATTATTTAGAAGATTTAAATTGTGATGTTACCGTTGTTAGAAACGATAAACTAAGTTTAGATGACGTGGAGCCTTTTGATAAAATCGTATTATCGCCAGGACCTGGAATTCCAGATGAGGCCGGTTTGTTAAAACCAATTATAAAAAGATTTGCGCCTACAAAAAGTATATTAGGGGTATGTTTAGGACAACAAGCTATAGCAGAAGTTTTTGGAGGCTCTCTTATTAATTTGGAAGATGTTTATCATGGTGTTGCAACAAAAGTAACCGTTTGTGTTGACGATGAATCCTTATTTAAAGGCATGGATAAAGAGATAGAAGTTGGTCGTTATCATTCTTGGGTGGTAAACCCAAATTTACCAGACAGCTTAGAAGCCACCTCTTTTGATACGAACGGACAAGTGATGTCTTTGCGTCACAAGGTTTACGATGTTAAAGGTGTACAATACCATCCGGAATCGGTATTAACGCCTAACGGAAAACAAATTCTTAAAAACTGGATTAACTCTTAGGCAATGAAAAACTTATTAAACAGACTCATAAACCACGAAAACATTTCTAGCGAAGAGGCAAAACATGTTTTGGTAAACATCTCAAAAGGAGAATATAACCAAAGTCAAATTGCAGCTTTTCTAACCGTTTATATGATGCGAAGTATCACCCTTGATGAGTTACGAGGTTTTCGTGATGCACTTTTAGAATTATGCATCCCTATCGATTTAAAGGAATTTAATGCCGTTGATTTATGCGGAACTGGTGGCGATGGAAAAGATACCTTTAACATATCTACTCTAGCATCGTTTGTTACTGCTGGTGCAGGTGTAAATGTGGCTAAACATGGCAATTACGGTGTGTCATCTACTTGTGGATCATCAAACGTTATGGAATATTTGGGTATCAAATTTTCAAGTGATGAAGATTTCTTAAAACGTTCTATCGATAAAGCAGGCATTTGTGTTTTACATGCTCCTTTGTTTCATCCTGCTATGAAAAATGTTGCACCTATTCGTCGTGAATTGGGTGTAAAAACATTTTTCAATATGTTAGGTCCTATGGTAAATCCATCGTTTCCTAAAAATCAAATGGTAGGAGTTTTTAACTTGGAATTGCTCCGTCTGTATGGGTATCTATATCAAAACACAGATAAAAACTATTCTATTGTTCATGCTTTAGATGGCTATGATGAAATATCATTAACAGGTCCAACTAAAGTGATTTCAAATCATGCCGAAACCATGTTTTCACCAGAAGATTTAGGGCTTTATGAAATAACGCAAAAATCTATTTTTGGAGGAAGCACAGTAGAATCTTCTGCCAAAATTTTCATGAATGTCATTCAAGGAAAAGGTACCGAACAACAAAATAATGTCGTTTGTGCCAATGCTGGTTTAGCTATTGCAACCACAAATCAATTAGGGCATAAATTAGGATTCGAACTTGCTAAAGCGTCTTTGTTAAGTGGAAAAGCTTTTAAAGCATTACAAACCATTCAAGAATTAAGTAAATGAATATTCTAGATAAAATTGTAGCTGATAAACGCATTGAAGTCGATTTAAGAAAATCGTTAATTCCTGTTAAACAACTGGAACAATCAGTTTTATTTGAAAGACAAACAATTTCACTAGCTAATAAATTACGAGATAGCCAAACGGGAATTATCGCAGAACATAAACGCAGGTCGCCTTCAAAGTCAGTTATCAATCAAAACTTAAATGTGTTTGATGTTGCTCAAGGTTATGAAGATGCAGGTGTTTGTGGCATGTCTGTTTTAACCGATGCGAAATATTTTGGTGGTTCTTTAGACGATTTATTAACGGCACGTGCTAGTTGTAATTTACCATTATTACGTAAAGAATTTATCATAGACCAATACCAATTACTAGAAGCAAGAGCTTATGGCGCTGATGTTATTTTATTAATAGCAGCTGTATTAACTAGAGAAGAAATAAAGCAGTTTTCAGAATTTGCAAAAGGATTAAATTTAGATGTTTTATTGGAAGTTCATAATGAAGAAGAATTACATAAATCCATCATGCCAAGTTTAGATATGTTGGGTGTCAACAATCGAAACTTAAAAACCTTCGACGTAAGCTTAGAAACCAGCAAAAAATTAAGCAAACTTATTCCAAACGATTTTGTAAAAGTATCGGAAAGTGGAATCAGTAATATTGAAGCTATCAAAGAATTACAGACTTACGGCTATAAAGGTTTTTTAATAGGTGAAAACTTTATGAAAACCAATAATGCAGGTGAAAGTGCAAAACAATTTATTAAAGCTTTAGAAAAATGAAACTAAAGATTTGCGGCATGAAATATCAAGAGAATATAGAACAAGTTGCAGCCTTGCGACCTGACTATCTTGGGTTTATATTTTATGAAAATTCTGCAAGAAACTTTGATTCTATAATTCCACAATTACCTCAAGCCATCAAAAAAGTAGGTGTGTTTGTTGATGCTGAATTAGATGCTGTTATTGAAAAAATAAAAACCCATAATTTACAGGCAGTACAACTTCATGGTGATGAATCTCCTGAATATTGTATAGAATTGAAAAATCATTACAAGGACAGGACCGACAATAAACTAGAAATCATCAAAGTTTTCTCAATCAAAAACGAATTTAATTTTGATGTTTTAAAATCCTATGAGGCTGTTTGCGATTACTTTTTATTCGATACCAAAGGAAAATTGCCGGGAGGTAATGGTTACACTTTCGATTGGAATGTGTTAAACAACTATCCATCAACCAAACCCTTCTTTTTAAGTGGTGGGATTGGATTGGAAGAAGCAGAAAACCTAAAACAATTTCAACAAAGCAAAGCTTCAAAATACTGTTATGCCATTGATGTAAATAGTAAATTCGAAATAGAAGCAGGACTGAAAAATATAGATTTATTAAGAAAATTTAAAAAGATTCCTGTCTTTTCAGGAATAACAAATAATATGAATTATAACGTTAACGAAAAAGGCTATTATGGCGAATTTGGAGGCGCATATATACCAGAAATGCTATATCCGAATGTGGAAGAATTACGCCAGAATTATTTAAAAATAATGGCAGAACCAGACTTTAAAAAAGAATTCGACCAACTTTTAAAAGATTATGTAGGGCGTCCTTCTCCACTCTATTTTGCCAAACGCCTTTCAGAAAAATACAACACCAAAATATATTTAAAGCGCGAAGATTTAAATCATACAGGTGCGCATAAAATAAACAATACCATCGGGCAAATACTCATGGCAAAACGTTTGGGTAAAACCCGTATTATTGCCGAAACTGGCGCTGGTCAACATGGTGTTGCCACGGCCACCGTTTGTGCTTTAATGGGTCTAGAATGTATTGTTTATATGGGTGAAATTGATATTGCACGTCAAGCACCAAATGTAGCTCGAATGAAAATGTTAGGAGCAACGGTAGTTCCAGCTTTATCGGGAAGTCGTACTCTAAAAGATGCCACCAACGAAGCTATTCGCGATTGGATTAACAACCCTGTAAACACACATTATATTATTGGTTCTGCTATTGGACCACACCCATATCCAGATATGGTTACAAGATTTCAATCGGTTATTTCCGAAGAAATAAAATGGCAATTAAAAGAACATGAAGGTCGCGAAAACCCTGATTATGTCGTCGCTTGCATAGGCGGTGGCAGTAATGCTGCAGGAACTTATTATCACTTTTTACACGAAAAAGATGTCAATATTATAGCTGTTGAAGCTGCCGGTTTAGGCATAGATTCTGGCGAAAGTGCTGCGACGTCTGTACTTGGTAAAGAAGGTATAATTCATGGCTGTAAAACACTTTTAATGCAAACTAAAGATGGTCAAATTACAGAGCCCTACTCCATTTCTGCAGGGTTAGATTATCCTGGTGTTGGACCTATGCATGCCCATCTATCAAAAACTGGACGAGCAGAATTTATGTCTATTACTGATAGTGATGCTATGGAAGCTGGATTAGAGCTTTCTAAATTAGAAGGTATTATTCCAGCCATTGAAACTTCTCATGCGCTTGCTATTTTCAAACAAAAAGCATTTAAACCAAACGATGTGGTGGTGGTGAGCCTATCGGGTAGAGGTGATAAAGATTTAGATACTTATGTTAAATATTTTAAATTGTAAGGTTGTGAACAGAATAAATCAAAAATTACAAGAAAATAAAAAGCTGCTTTCTATATATTTTACTGCAGGTTATCCATCTCTTAACGATACGGTTACCATCATTCAAAATCTAGAGAAAAGTGGGGTTGATATGATTGAAATTGGTTTGCCTTTTAGCGACCCACTTGCCGATGGCCCAACCATTCAAGCGAGTTCAACCCAAGCGTTAAAAAATGGCATGACCACAGAAGTGCTTTTCAAACAAATAAAAGATATAAGAAAATCGGTATCTATTCCATTAATCATTATGGGTTATTTCAACCCTGTTCTTCAATATGGAGTAGAAGCATTCTGTAAAAAATGTCAGGAAATTGGAATTGATGGATTAATCATTCCTGATTTACCTGTGGATGTATACAATGAAGAATACAAAACTACGTTTGAAAAATACGGGCTCATAAACGTATTTTTAATTACGCCACAAACGAGTGTTGAACGCATCAATTTTATTGATTCAATTTCCAACGGATTTATTTACATGGTAAGTAGTGCTAGTGTTACAGGTAGTCAATCTGGTTTTGGCGATGAACAATCTAATTATTTTAAACGTATTGCAGACATGAATTTAAAGAACCCACAAATCATTGGGTTTGGCATTTCAGACAATAAAACCTTTTCTCAGGCAACACAATACGCCAAAGGAGCTATTATTGGTAGTGCTTTTATTAAATTTCTTAATGATAATTCCTTAGAGAGTATAAACAATTTTGCTAAATTTATAAGATAATTTACATCGCTTAAATCGTTGATACAATGAAAAACAATCTTAGTGCCATCGTGTTTGCTATAGCAATCGTAGTGGCTTCCATCATTTTAGGAAATGCTGTAATTAATAGAAATAAACAAGTTGGGACCATCTCGGTTACCGGTTTAGGACAAACCAATTTTACTTCAGATTTGATTGTATGGGAAGCTCGATTTTCACAGGTAAACAGCGATTTGAAACAAGCCTATTCCGACTTAAAAAAAGATAAAGAAACCATATCTGAATATTTAAAATCGAAAGGTTTAAGTAATGAAGTTATCGTTTTCAATGCTGTTGCAACGGATAAAGAATTTAAGCAGAACTATACGTCGGATGGTAAATACTTAGGTCAGGAATTTATTGGTTACACTTTGAGTCAAACCGTTCAAATAAATTCAAAAGAGGTTGAGAAGGTTGAAAAAATATCGCGTGAAGTAACCGAACTTTTAAACAAAGGCATTCAATTATACTCCATAGCACCAAGATATTACTATACAAAACTTGAAGATTTAAAAATTGAAATGGTTTCGCAAGCAACCGATAATGCCCATGTAAGAGCAAAAAGCATAGCTGAAAACTCGGGTACCAAACTAGGTGATTTATCACTTGCTCAAATGGGAATTTTTCAAATAACAGGTCAAAATTCAAACGAAGATTACTCATGGGGAGGTGCTTATAATACCGCTTCAAAAGAGAAAACAGCTTCCATAACTATGAAACTTACCTATCGGGTAAAATAGTTAATATCATCCGTAATTACCGCTTCTAAAAGATAAAACAAAATTTAAATTATAATTTGTATATTTGGTTAACCAATTTGGTTAACCAACTTAATTATAGTTATGAAATATCTATTTATTTCCACTTTTATTGTATTTGTCAATGTACAAAATGTAATTTCTCAAGTTGTACTTAATGCTGATGGTCCTGGTAACACCTATGAATTAATTAATTCTGTTTTAGCTCCAGGTTTCGACGTTGTTGAGGCACCAGATTGCAGCCATACTGCTTTTGGTAGGCATATTGACGAAATAGCTGATGCTACCCTAGGTATGAATGTATTTCGTTTTCGAATACATGTTTCTCCAGATAACGATAGATGTATAAATTTTGACAGACAACGAAACGAAATAAAATCCTACGACAAATCTCCAGATAATTTAAAAGGCATTTCAGGAGAAACAGTAGTTTACAAATGGAAGTTTAAATTAGATGCTGGATTTCAATGTTCATCAAGTTTTACACATATACACCAATTAAAATCTGTTGGCGGTTTATACGAATCTATGCCTATGTATACACTAACTACTAGAAAAGGCACACCTGACAAACTAGAATTACGCTATGCAGAAACATCATCACAAACTACACTAAAACAAACAGATTTAACAGCTCTTAAAGGTATTTGGGTAGACGTTACTGAAACCATAAAACTAGGCAATAATTCAAGTCCAAATTCTGGCACCTATTCAATAACAATAAAAAAAGTAAGTGATCAAACAGAGTTATTTAGTTACACAAACAATGCCATCAAAAATTGGCAAACCGATGCCGATTTTGTTAGGCCTAAATGGGGAATTTATAGAAGTTTAAATAGTCCTTCCGATTTAAGAGATGAAACCGTTTTATTTGCAAATTTTAGTATTGAAGAAAATCCCACCCTATCTACAACAAATCCTGAATTAAATAAATCGAAAATTAAAATTATACCAAACCCAACAAATAATAAAATCATCACAATCAATACCGGTCCAGATAGTATTAATGCCATCTATATCTATGACAATATTGGAAGACTTATAACTTCTGTTAAATATGAAACCAATACAGTAGATCTTACAAGTCTTAAGAAGGGGCATTACTTTTTGGTATTTAAAAATGACAATCTTACAATTTCAACCGAAAAATTAATTATTCAATAGTTTAATCGTAACGAAACAATAAAACATTTTATCGAAAATTCAGTAACCCTCTAAATACCACTGAGTAATATTAACACAAAAAAAGTTATTTACTTTAAATAATTATTTATATTTGGATAACCAAATTGGTAAACCAATTTGGTTATCCAGTTTAAACTAGCTAAATTTATGAAAAAAAATACTCAAAATCATTACGATTTATTTAAAGGACTTTCCTTTAAAACTTGCATTTTCACATTAATAATCTTCCTTAATTATAATGTGTTTTCTCAAACTACTTATAATATTACAAGCCCTGCGACACTTACTACAACATTTAGTTCAACACTTATACCGGGAGACATTGTTATTTTAGCAAATGGAACGTATAGTGCGAGTGCAACAATGAAATTTAATGGTGTAGGTACAGCAGCTTTGCCTATTACATTGAAAGCAGCAACGCCTGGAGGAGTTAAATTAACTGGCGGTCAAACATTGAAAATTGGTGGAGAATACTGTATTGTTGAAGGTTTTCATTGGAAAGGTGGTAATGGAGCTAGCAATTTTATTGAATTCAGAGATGGTACTAATCTTGGCAACAATAGCACCCTTCAAAATTGTGTAGTTGATGGGTTACAAGGCACCAGTGCACCAGGGACAAGTGTAAAACATAACTGGGTGGTCATGTACGGAACTTATAACACCGTAATTAACTGTTCGTTTATGAATAAAACGACTTCTGGAAATATGATTCTTGCAGAATATCAATATAATGCTTCACCAGATGGTGGTAGTACAAATACGCGTTGCGACGTAGTTGGCCATACAATTAGTAATAATTATTTCTATAATTATTCGAAAATTGATCCTGCGCTAACTAATTCTGGTGATAGTGAAGCAATACGCATAGGTACGAGTGAGTATCAAAATGTAAATAGTAATGCTATAGTTCAGAATAATTATTTTGTTGCGACTGATGGTGAAAATGAAATTATCACAAATAAAAGTAAGGGTAATAGTTATATTAACAACACTTTTAGACGATGTAGAGGTTCTTTAGTACTACGTCATGGTTCGCACACCACCGTTAATGGAAATTACTTTTTAGGTGAAAATATTGAAGGGACCGGAGGTATTAGAATTGTTGATAGTAACCAAATAATTAGGAATAATTACATTCAAGATTGTGTTACAGTAAATGATAATGCTATATGGAATAACGGTATAACCTTTTTAGGAGGAAACGATACCAGTGCAGTTGTTTGTTCTTCTACTAGTATGACAAACGGCTATCAAAAAGTACAAAATATTGATGTATCTAATAACTCAATTGTAAATACTAATGCCCCTTTATTTTTTAATATTAATACAGGTACAACCAAGCCTTTAGGAACCGTTTCTGATAACTTAATTTATTTTTCTGGTGCTACAAATAACACTGCAGTTATTACAGGTAATACTACATCTCCAATAGCAATGGGGACGGGACTAACTTACTCTGGAAACGAGTTTAAAGGAACAACTATAGGTGAAATAACGTACACAGGTTTTGCTGAAAATACAGGAATTACGGCGACTATTTCTGGTGAAATTTTCAATTTTTCAGGAGCATCAGGTAAAGGTGCTGATATGGGTGGTTATGAACCGACAACTGATGCTATGGTTGGATACGGAATTGGCGCTTGTTTTGCAAATAATTTAGGTATTAACATAACTAATGGTACTTGCACAATTGTAATACCTGAAACTATAATTGTTGGCAGTTTGTTGCCATTTACTAATGCTGCAGGAAGTAAAAATGTTTCTGTTACTGCGAATGTAGGCTGGACAGCAGTGTCTAACGATACTTGGATCTCTATTGACACCCCTTCTGGTACCGGTGATGCTACTGTTTTAGTAACTGTGACTGAAAACTTAGGGGCAGAAAGAGCTGGAACTGTAACTTTTACACAAGCTCAAGGAGGTTATGATATTGTTAGAACATTAAATATAACTCAAGATGCACCACCACCCCCAGACCCACGTGAAGGTTTAAATCTTATAAATAAACTTGCTTCTGACGCTGCCGTAAATTATGTTTCAAATGAAGAAGTAAATGGTACTACAAAATTTAATTATGCAGTTAATAGTTTAGACAAAGATTTTGATACTCAATGGGCTTCAAATGGTACTGCAGATCCAAGCGGATTTTCAATTATAATTTATGATTTAAAAGGTGCTTTTGATTTAGATTTGGTTGATATTGCTACAACAAATGGAAAAACTTATTATTTACAAATTTGGGTTTCTTCAACTGGTACTGCAGATGGTGATTTTACAAATGCATTTCCACCAGACAATGTGGATCTAGTGAGTAATACAGATGCATCATTTAAAAGTTTTATATTACCTTCTAGAGCTTTAGGTACAAAATATGTGAAACTTATTGGTAAAGGGCAAGCTAGCAGTACTTTTACTACCATTCACGAAATTGAATTTTATGGTGATTCCAGCACGCTTTCATTAGGTGAAAATGATTTAGCAAACCAAATAAAATTGTATCCAAATCCTGCTAAAGATTTTGTGACACTAAAAAATATTAGAACTAATGTAAATTTAATTCAGGTTTTTAGTGTTGATGGACGAAAAGTATTGGAGAAAACTATTAAATCATCTGAATCTGAAATTAAATTAGATGTGTCCTCAATTTCAAACGGTTCTTATATTCTGAATATTTCAGATGGTCAACCTAAACAATCAAAAATGCTTATTGTTTCGCATTAATCACTAAAAATAGATTCTTATTTTCATGGGAATATCAACTAAAAAGAAAACCTCGAAGGATATAGACTCGAGGTTTTCTTTTTATCAAAATATTAAAAGTTCATTTTATTTAAATATGATATATTCGTATAAAATAAAACACACATTTTATGCCCTTAAACATCGTACTAATTGAGCCCGAAATACCTAACAATACAGGAAATATTGGGCGTTTAGCATTAGCGTCGGGTTCTATATTACATTTGGTTAGACCCTTTGGTTTTAAAATTGATGATACCCGATTAAAACGTGCTGGATTAGATTATTGGAAACATGTAACTATCGTGTATTATGATAACATTGAAGAGTTCCTTAGTATAAACAAAAACCAAAATATGGTGTTCCTTTCCAGTCATGGAACCAAAAACCACTGGGATATTCCATTTAAAGACAATCTGTTTTTAGTTTTCGGAAAAGAATCTGTTGGATTACCAAAATCTATGATTGATGAAAACTCGAATCAACTGTATAAAATACCCATATATAGTGAACACGTTAGAAGTTTAAATTTAGCCAACGCTGTTGCCATTGTTGCTTATGAAGGTTTGAAACATATAAAATTATAAACACCAGAAAAAATCATATAGCAAAAAGGTTCAAATTAAATATTTGAACCTTTTTTATTTTCGTTTCGCTTTAACATATTTAAATACAAAGCCTCTACTTTAGCTCTTGCCCAAGGCGTCCTTCTTAAAAATTTTAAACTAGACTTTACAGATGGCTTATCTGTAAAGCATTTAATTTTTATATTATACCCCATATACTCCCATCCATAATGCGCAACCAAATCATTAATGATCTGCTCTAACTTTATACCGTGTAGTGGATTATTAGGCTGTGATTCCATCACTTATTAACTTCTTCTATCTGAACGACGTCTATCAGTATTACGTTTTGGGCGTCTAGAACTGTCATTTTTTTGAGTATTCGAATTGCTTGACCGTTCATTATTTCTAGAACGATTGCCACCTCCTCGTTGTTGTCTTTTTTCTGGTTCGGTAGATGCATTTGGGTCTGGTTCAAAACCTTCAACAATTTCTACTGGAATTCGCATGCCTACTAACTTTTCAATATCACGTAAAAAAGTTGTTTCATCGGCACTTACTAATGAAATAGCTTCACCACTCGCTCCTGCTCTACCCGTTCTTCCGATTCTATGAACATAATCTTCAGAAATATTAGGTAATTCAAAATTGATAACGTGTGGTAATAATGGAATATCCAATCCTCGTGCCGCAATATCGGTTGCTACTAAAACACTTACACTGCCATTTTTAAAACCGCCTAATGCTTTAGTACGTGCTCCCTGACTTTTATTGCCATGAATAGCTGCCGCTTTAATGCCCGCTTTTGCCATTTTTTCACAGAGTTTATTCGCACCATGCTTGGTTCTGGTAAACACTAATACTTGTTGCCAGTTTCCGTCCAAAATCAGTTTGATAATCAAATCTGTTTTTAAACCTTTAGCAACACGATATACTTTTTGTGAAATAGCTTCAACCGTAGTGTTTTCTGGTGTTGCTTCAACATGTACAGGGTTTTTTAAAATACCATTTGCAAGTTTTTTTATGTCATTAGAGAAGGTTGCTGAAAACATTAAATTCTGACGTTTTTCAGGCATCATTTTTATAATACGTTCTATATCGCGTAAAAAACCCATATCGAGCATGCGATCGGCCTCATCTAAAACCAAAATTTCAACACGTTTTAATGAGATATGATTCTGATTAATCAAATCTAACAAACGACCTGGAGTTGCAACTAAAACATCTATTCCCTGACGCATGGTTGCTACTTGCGGATTCTGATTGACTCCTCCAAAAATAACAGCACTGCGCAAGTCTAAAAACTCGCCGTACTCTCTAACATTAGCATATACTTGTGCTGCCAATTCACGTGTTGGCGTTAATATTAATGCACGAACTGGTTTGTATTTTTCTTTTGGATTTTCAGACAAAATATGCAGAAGTGGCAACGTAAAACCAGCTGTTTTTCCTGTACCAGTTTGTGCGCTTGCCAAGACATCTTTGCCTTGTAAAATTGGTGGAATTGCTTTTTGTTGAATAGGACTTGGAGTTGTGTATCCCTTTTTGCTAATCGCTTTTAGCAAGGCTTGAGATAAGCCTAATGAGTTAAATGACATATAAATTGTTTGGTAATCCCTTATAGGATATTGGAGATGACAATCTATAATTACATATCACCCCGTTTTAATTAAGCGGCAAATGTACGGTTAATTTATGGAGCAGCATTTTTTATTTACTTCTTGACTTTGCGAAAAATTTCAATTACCTTCGTTTACCTTCAGATATTATATACAATTTTCAGGAATAAAATCTCAAATCCATGACGCTTTTAGCTTCTTTAATTACTGTTTAAATGAAATATAAAAAATACATAAAACAATCCCCACCAGTTTCCGAAATAGGTTTTGGTTGTTGGCAATTAGGAGTAAATTCAGGCTGGAAAAATCTGACCGATGAAGAAGCTACAAATATGATAAACAAATCATTAGATTTAGGCGTTAATTTCTTTGATACAGCACCTAATTATGGCCATGGAACAAGTGAATTAAGACTTGGAAAGGCGTTGAAAAAGACTGACCGAAGTAAAATTGTTATAAATACAAAATTCGGTCATACGGATTCTGGAAAAACAAATTATAGCTCAAAATATATTCGTGAATCTCTAGAAGGGAGTTTAAAAAGGCTGCAATCAGATTACGTTGATTCAATAATAATTCATAATCCTCCTTCCGAATATCTTGATGGTAATAAAAATGACCACTATGAAATCCTGGAGAAATTAATGGATGAAGGAAAAATTAAAGCTTATGGCGCATCTTTAGATACATATAGTGACATGAAGCTATTTATGGAAACCACAAGATGTGAAGTCATAGAAGCTTTTTTTAATATTTTACATCAAGATAGCGCGCGTGCATTTAATTTAGCTAAAGAAAAAGAAGTCGCCATTATTGTAAAAATCCCCCTAGACTCTGGCTGGTTAACAGGAAAATACAACGAAGAGAGTATATTTAACGATATAAGAAAACGCTGGACAAGTAATGATATTAAAACCAGAGCAAAATTAGTTAACAAAGTAAAAAATATTATTGGTGAAGATATGAATCTTTCTCATGCAGCACTTTCATTTTGTCTGGCTTATGACGCGGTAACAACTGTTATTCCAGGGAATATTAGCATTGCGCAGTTAGAAAATAATATAGATAGCATTACAAAACCAATGTCAAAAGAACTTGTTAAAAAGATTGAGAAATTCTATCAAGATGAAGTTAAGGAACTAAAACTACCTTGGTAAGATAAATTATTGTTTGATTTTTTCTCATTATAAAGGTTATGTGCGTCCATCTATAAATTATCAAATTGTTGCTCCATAAAAATCTTAACAACTCATTTACATTTAATTGTACACATTATAAATTTAAAAAAGTCCATTCAGGAGATTCTATTCAACAATAACCTAACTACTTTATGCCTAAACTCTTGAATTATAAAAAACTACTTTTAATCATATTAATTATAACTTCTTTTGGAAGTTGTAGCACATCAAGATCTATTTCTGAAAAAGAATTAAATGATCATTGGTATTTTAAAAAGTCTCTGGATACCTTATGGAAAAACGCTGCAGTCCCCGGAACGGTTCATACAGATTTATTAGCACTACAAGAAATAGAAGAACCATACTATCGTTTAAATGAACATAACCTTCAATGGATTGACAAGGTTAATTGGGATTATCAAACAACCTTTAATCTTTCAAAAAGGGATTTTTTAAAACAACATATTGAATTAGATTTTTCCGGACTTGACACTTATGCTCATATATTTATAAATGACTCCTTAATACTCCAGACGGACAATATGTTTCGCAATTATACGATTGATGCAAAACAATTTCTAAAAAAGGGTGATAACAAACTACATATACGATTCGATTCCCCTGTAAATAAAGGCATTGAAAAACATGATGCTTTAGACTATAAATTTCCATCTTCTGATAATGATCTGGCTAAAATTGGACAGGTAGAGAATGAAAAAAGAGTAAGTATATTTACTAGAAAAGCAGGTTATCATTTTGGATGGGATTGGGGACCAAGACTTGTAACTTCAGGCATATGGAAACCAATTAAACTTATAAGTTGGAATCAATATAAAATTGAAGATGTTTTTATACAACAAAATAGTATTGGCAAAAAAGCAATTATGACTGCACATATTGAATTGGCAGTAAATAACAAAAGTGAAAAAGGAGAAGTTGAAATTATTGTTAACGGAAAAACAATAAAAAAAACACGAGTAAAATTAACGGAAGGAAAAAACAATCTTCAAATTCCATTCGAAATAGAAAATCCAGAACTATGGTGGCCAAATGGTATGGGTGATCAGGTTTTATATAAAGTTGAAGTAAAAATCACTTCTGGTTTTTATACCGATACAAAATCGCACAAAATTGGTTTGAGAACTATAGAATTAATTAGAGAACCAGACGCCATAGGAACATCTTTTTATTTTAAAGTGAATGGGCATGCCGTATTTATGAAAGGTGCAAACTATATACCCCAAGACGTATTTTTACCCAACTCAAAAAAAACAAATTATGAGCATATTATAGCTTCGGCCAAAGATGCTAATATGAATATGCTTCGTGTATGGGGCGGTGGGATTTATGAGAATGATGAATTTTATCAATTATGTGATGAAATGGGATTATTGGTTTGGCAGGATTTCATGTTTGCTTGTGCTATGTATCCTGGCGACTCCTCCTTTTTGGAAAATGTAAAACAGGAAGCTATAGATAATGTTAAACGCTTGAGAAATCATACATCAATAGCTCTTTGGTGCGGCAATAACGAAGTTCTCTCTGCATGGGAAAACTGGGGTTGGAAAAATGACATAATCGAAGAACAGTCTAAGGAAATAGCCGATACCATTTGGAAAGCATATAATGCTATTTTTCACAAAATACTACCTGAAGTTGTTACAAGTTATGATGGCACACGTGCTTATTGGCCATCATCCCCGGGTAGTGATTTTGGCGGAAAAGAATCACATGAAAGAGGAGATGCTCATTATTGGATGGTTTGGTGGGGCAAAGAACCTTTTAATAATTACAACAAAGCCATCCCACGATTTATGTCGGAATATGGCTTTCAATCATTTCCTGAATTTTCAACTGTTGAAAAATATACAATTCCTGAAGATCATAACATCTATTCGGAGGTCATGAAATCGCATCAAAGGTCAAGCATAGGAAATGAAACTATTGAAGAATATATGCTTAGGGATTATAAACAACCAAAAGATTTTAAAAGTTTTCTGTATGTTAGTCAATTATTACAAGCACATGGCATTAAAATTGGAATTGAAGCACACAGAAGAAACAGAGATAAATGTATGGGAAGTCTTTATTGGCAAATTAATGACTGTTGGCCTGTAGCTTCATGGTCGAGCATTGACTATTATGGCAAATGGAAAGCATTACATTACACAGCTAAAAAATCGTTTGAGAATTTTTTATTAAGTTTTGAAAATAAAGAAGACCGTTTAAATGTATTTGTGGTTTCAGATTCCCTGAAAAACATGAATGCCGTCCTTAAGATTGAATTATTGGATTTTGATGGCAATCTTTTAAAACAATGGGAAGAACTTATTACGGTTGAAGCAAATAAATCTAATAAATATATTGACTTATTAAAAAATGACATTTTAAATGTTTCAAATGCTAACAATGCAGTACTTCACGCAGAATTATTAAATAACGAGAACAATAGCATTATTTCAGAAAATCTATTTTATTTATCACCTTATAAGGAACTGAAATTAACAAATCCAGGTTTAACATTAACGGTTAATGAAAATTTTGATGAATTTGAGATAATCTTAAAAACCCAAAAACTGGCGAAAGATGTTTATTTAACTGCAGATTCTGAAAATAATTTTTCGGACAACTATTTTGACATGCTGCCTAACACAGAGAAAAAGGTGACCATTAGAAAAAGTCAATTAGAAAATTTAGAATCATTTATAGAAAAACTTAAAGTGATTACCTTATTTGATAGTTATATAAATTAAAATTTATAAAATCACTAACTACTAAAAAACTCAGCTTCAAAAAGTTTTGAGAAATGCTTTAGCAATTTTTCTTTTACTTCTGCCATCGAAACTTCTTTAACGCCTAGTTCAACATGCAATGAAGTGACCGCTTTACCACGGATTCCGCAAGGTATAATATTATCAAAATACCCTAAATTGGCATTTACGTTAAGAGCAAAACCATGCATAGTTACCCATCGGCTTGCACGCACGCCCAAGGCACAAATTTTACGAGCAAATGGGGTACCTACACCTAACCACACACCGGTTTCACCAGGGCTTCTTTCGGCTTTTAAGCCATATTCGGCAAGCGTAAGAATTATCATTTCTTCTAAAAAGCGAAGGTACTTGTGTATGTCGGTAAAAAAGTTTTCTAAATCTAATATAGGATACCCAACTATTTGCCCGGGTCCATGATACGTTATATCACCTCCTCGATTTATTTTATAAAAAGTTGCTCCTTTTTCGGTGAGTTGCTCTTCGCTTAAAAGCAGGTTAGACAAATCGCCACTTTTACCCAATGTATACACATGTGGATGCTCTACAAATAAAAAATAATTGCTGGTTTTTAATTGGGTCTCTTCTTTTCGGTTTTTTATTTTAGTATCAACGATACCTTTAAACAACTGCTCTTGATAATCCCAGGTTTGTTTGTAGTCTTTTAAATCTAAATCCTGCAGTTCTATTTGCTTATTCATAGAATGCAAAATTACAATAATTTTATATTTTTAACTCTTAGGATTATTTAAAATAACCAATGCTGCAATAACTCCAGGAACCCATCCGCAAAGCCATAATAGAAAGACAATAAAAATTGAACCACAGCCTTTATCGATAACCGCTAATGGTGGACAAATAATAGAAAGTAGCACTCTCCAAAAACTCATATTTAAAAAATTATAGTATAAATTAATTCTTATACATAAATATGACGCTATAACAAGAATATTGTTACAGCGTCATATTTAAAAGTTATCAAAAAATTATTTACATAAAGCCTCAAGGGTATCTTCTATATCTCCCGGAGTGCTCATAATTTTCATAAAGGTTCCCATAGTAAGTTCTGGCCAACTCAAAGCAATTCTGTATTTTCCATGTAGCATAGTCGCTTTGTTACCTTGCAATATAATTTCATATGGCAATGCAGCAACATGATCTTCTCCTATTTTTGGTAAAAAATAAGATTCACCATCTTCTTTACTTTGCAATCCAACACCAAAAACGGCCACTTTAGAATTGTTGTAAACCAACTTATATACCATTAAGGTACTTCCTTTTTTATTTTCAAGATTTTTGGTAATTGTTTTTAAACCTTCTTCAAAAGAAGAAAATTCATTTAACTCTACAGGATCTGAAAAATAAGGCATCATTATTTTATAATGATAACTTGCTAATTTATCTGCTTGAACGCTCCCTCCAAAAGGACTGAAATCGTTTCCAAGAGAAGATAATGCTGTTTTCAAATCGTCAGAAAATGCAGTAAACGTGCTTTTAAAAGTATTATAATTTTTAGGCAAATAAGCCCGTAATAAATAATCCGGATTGGTGTAAGATATTATTACTTTTCCGTTTTTTTCCACCAAACCAACTTTCATTACAGCTGCCAATGCTCCTCTATCCGCCACTTTTACTACAGTGTTTTTAAGGTCGTTTCGTGTAAAAGCAACAACAGCCAATGAGCTTTTGTTAGAAGGATTATATGATCCTAATACAGTGAAATCATTATCCTTTAATGTTTGGATAACATCCTTTGTTACCTCTTGAATAGATTTAGAAGTTTCGCTAACCTTTATATAAGGCGATAAATTTTGGGAGAAAGAAAAAAAGTTAACAATCAAAAATGCCATTGTACTTAAAATAAGATGTCTCATCTTTATATTTTTTTTTAAAAAATTATACTGATTCATTTAATAAAAATTATAGAAATATCTATAATTATAATCATGGAAAAGTAAGCGGTTTTGATAAGAATTTTTATGACTATTATCATACAGACAATTAGATTTTTTGCGAATTACAAAGAATAATCGAAAAGAAGCTTTTCAATTTTTTTAAATAGTTTAATTTTGCAGTTCTAAAAAATAAAAAATGCAGCTTTCTGAACAAGAATTAGTAAGAAGAGAAAAACTTATCAAACTACGCGAATTAGGTGTCAATCCGTATCCGGCCGAATTATATCCGGTAACTCATACATCAAAACAAATTAAAGCGCAGTTTGAGGTAGGCAAAAAGGTCGTAATTGCGGGAAGGTTAATGATGATAAAAGTGCAAGGAAAAGCCAGTTTTGCCGATTTACAGGATTCAGATGGAAAGATACAGGTATATTTTAACCGTGATGAAATTTGCCCTGGTGATGACAAAGTAAAATACAACGATATTTTTAAAAAGCTTTTAGATTTTGGCGATTTTGTTGGTATAGAAGGTGAATTGTTTACCACTCAAGTAGGTGAAAACAGTGTACGCGTAAAAGACTTCACATTATTAAGTAAAGCCTTAAAACCGCTGCCTTTACCAAAGGAAAAGGATGGTGTTGTGTTTGATGCTTTTACTGACCCTGAACAGCGTTATAGACAACGCTATGCCGATTTAGTGGTAAACCCACAGGTGAAGAATATATTTGTAAAGCGCACTAAATTATTTAATGCCATGCGTCAGTTTTTTAACGATGCTGGTTATTTTGAAGTAGAAACACCAGTTTTACAGCCTATTCCTGGTGGCGCTGCGGCACGTCCGTTTGCTACGCATCACAATGCCTTAGATATTCCATTATACTTGCGAATTGCCAACGAATTGTATTTAAAACGATTGATTGTTGGAGGTTTCGATGGCGTTTATGAGTTTTCTAAAAACTTTAGAAACGAAGGTATGGATCGAACCCATAACCCAGAGTTTACCGCTATGGAAATTTATGTAGCTTATAAGGACTATAACTGGATGATGGAATTCTGTGAACGATTGCTCGAACATTGTGCGATGGCTGTAAATGGAACTACTAAAGCAACTTTTGGCAAACACGAAATAGATTTTAAAGCGCCTTATGCCAGAATTACCATGGCCGATTCTATAAAACAGTTTACGGGTTTTGATATCACTGGAAAATCCGAAGATGCCATTAGAACTGCCGCAAAAAACATGGGGGTTGAAGTAGACGAAACCATGGGTAAAGGCAAGCTGATTGATGAAATTTTTGGCGAAAAGTGTGAGGGTAACTACATTCAGCCAACCTATATTACAGACTACCCGAAAGAGATGAGTCCGTTATGCAAGGAACACAGAGAAAATCCTGAATTAACAGAGCGTTTCGAATTAATGGTTTGCGGTAAAGAAGTAGCGAATGCTTATTCTGAATTAAACGATCCGATAGACCAACGTGAGCGTTTTGAACATCAAATGGAATTAGCGAAAAAAGGTGACGACGAAGCTACTGGCACCATTGATTACGATTTTTTACGTGCTTTAGAATACGGAATGCCACCAACATCTGGTATGGGAATTGGCATGGATAGATTAATTATGTTTTTAACTAACAATCAATCTATACAAGAAGTATTGTTCTTTCCGCAAATGCGTCCGGAGAAAAAAACAGTAGATTTAAGTGACTCTGAAAAAGCGATTTTTGAAATTTTAAAATTACAAAAAAGCATGTCGTTAAACGACCTGAAATCGCAATCTGGTTTAAGCAACAAAGCCTGGGACAAAGGCATTAAAGGTTTAACAAAGCACAAATTAGCAAGCGTTACAAAGACGGATGATGATTTAATTGTAGAAATGGTTTAATAATATTATCGCGAAAGCGAAACAATATATCTTAATAAGAGAATCACTTTATGGTTCTCTTTTTTTTGTTCCCTATAAATAAAAAAGATTATATTAGATATTCTTAAAATATTAAACCAACCATTTAACCAATTTTCAAAACTATTATGAAAAAACCAACAACCATTTTACTTCTATGTTTCATTTTATTTAATAGCTGTAAAATATACGATGCAAAAACTGCAACTAAAGAAGACGCATTACTTTTTGCAGGAAGAGTAAAAGTTAAATCCGTTTCAAATTCAAATTATAAATTTGAAAAACTAATTGAAGAAGGCAATCAATTATATGGAATAGGTAAAAGGGTCACTTCTAAATCAAAACAAGAGTATTTAGAAAAAATAGTAAACCAAAACCCATCAGATAAAAATGTAAAAATTTTGCTAACTGAAGATTTAGTAAACGAAATTCATTTATATAATAAAGGAAAATCGTCTGCTTTAAAAATAGTTGGAATTGGTGTAATTACAGTATACGTAATAGCAGGTTTAGCGGCAGTACTCTTACTGGTAGCCTTAGGAGGTTAAATTTAATGAATAGATATACCAATAAAGGAACTGCGTGATGTGGTTCCTTTTATTTTTAGTACAAATTGAAAAACCCAATTAAACTAATAACAATTAAAGTTGTCTAATCCATTAAACTAAAGTGGCTTTATCTAAAATGTAATCTCAAAAAATTCTCATTTAAATGACGCTAATACTATCCGTTTTCTAGTTATATTTAGATTTGTAAAAAATAATTATTGATTAAAAAAAATGATTAAAAAAATTGCTGCCAGTTTTATTATTGTTACGTTTTTGTCTTTTTCGCTCCTTAATAATTTCAGAGAGTTGGTTTTTGAAAAACTAAATGCTTACGCCAATAATTATCCAGAAAAAGTATATATTCAAACAGATAAGCCATATTATGTTACAGGTGAAAATATTTGGTATACTGTCTATTTAGTTAATGGTATCAATCATAAAAAAACTGATAAAAGCCATATCATTTATGTAGAATTAATCAATAAAAACGATAGTATTCTTTCAAAAAAACAGCTTTATACAAACAATATAAGTGTCGCTGGAGATTTTGAAATTAAAAAAGAATGGAAACCCGGTAAATATTTAATTCGGGCTTACAGTAACTATATGCGAAATAGTGATTCTGGTTTTATTTTTAAAAAAGAAATCTCTATTTTCAATATAGAAATCAATGACACAGAAAATCAACTCATTTCAAATCTAAATGAGAATAATAAAACGGATTTCGACGAACGTAAAACAACGCTTCCAGAAATATACTTTTATCCGGAAGGAGGCTATATTGTAAACGGAATTCCTTGTAAAGTTGCGATTAAAATTAAAGACAAACAAAATAGAAATATAGCTATTGAAGGTGTTATTAAAAATTCAGACAATGAATTAGTGAGTACTTTTAAAACTCAAGAATTTGGATTAGGGCTTGTAAACATTGTAACCGAAGCCAATAAAACTTATTATGCCAGTATATTTATAAACGGCCAGGAAGTTCAAATTCCGTTACCGAAAGCATTACCTAAAGGTTACAATTTAAGCCTTGCAAATAATGGGAATCAAATTATTTTAAAAGTGACCGCAAATAACGAAATAGGTTTAAAAAATTCATTTTTAATAGCTCACCAACGAGGAAAAATAATTTTTGAAAAATTAGAAACTCAAAATATAAATACTTACTCGATTAAACTAAGTACAAACGACCTACAAGACGGCGTTGCTAATGTTACTTTATTTAACAATGATGGCAATCCTGTTTGTGAAAGATTAGTGTTTATAGATAACCCAAACAACAAAGTAAGTATAAACGTTAGTAAAAGCAAAGACGATTATAAAACTCGAGACAAAGTAACCCTACAAATTAATCTTAAAGACAAAATTGGCAATCCCGTTTTTGGAAATTTATCAATGGCGGTTACAGATTTAAATGTTGTTGGTAAAAACACAAACTCAGAAAACATAAAAACATACTTGTTATTGAATTCTGATTTAAGAGGCTATATTGAAAGTCCTGGCTATTTTTTTGAAAAAGAAAACGATCCGAAACGAAGGTATATGTTGGATTTAGTAATGCTAACACATGGCTGGAGCAGATTTACATGGAACGACATTTTATACAATAATAGACCAATAAATAACCAGTTTAACATAGAAAAAGGTATTTATATTTCTGGGCGCACTTCAATCTTGAAAGAAACAGGAAATCAAATTTCGGCAGCAACAAGACTGACTTTTATGGGAGGCGTCCCCTATCAGGAACTAAAGCAAAGTGATGCTAATGGCATGTTTAAATTCGGACCTTATGTTTTTTCAGATTCAATTCCTACACTTATTGAAGCACGATTAAAGGATTTTAATTCTGATGACGATCGAAAAAACAGATTCGTTGAAATTGATTTGATTGAAAACTTTAGTAGCAGCCCAAAAATTGATCGAAAAAATGTGCTAATGCCTTCAATTGACGACCAAATAAAAGTCAATAACTTCTTAAAACAATCGCAAACTATTTCAAAAATTGATGCTGAATTTTTAGAATCTGCCCGAATTCTAGACGAGGTTATTATTACTGCAAAAAATACATCAGACAAGGATAAACGAAACAAATTATTAAATGACCGAACAGATTATGGTTTTCCATCGAATAGATTAGACCTTAATGATATTCCTAATTCAGAGTCATTATCCGTTTTCGATTTATTAAACCGGCTTCCTGGTGTAATGGCCTTTAACGATTCTATTTCTATAAGGAATGGTGGAATTCCTAAAATTTATCTTGATGGAATGCAAGTTCAACTAGAAGATATTTCTAGTTTAAGAGGAAGTCAAATAGAATTTATTGATGTTTTAAAAGGGGCTGATGCGGCAACTTTTAGTAACGCTGGAAATGGCGTCATTGCAATACACTCAAAAACAGGCGCATTTGTTAGAAATATAAATGTAAAGCGTAAACCAGGAATTACTGACTTTCAAGCTATTGGATTTTATACGGCCCGAGAATTTTATGCTCCTGATCATATTAATAGTGGCGAAGAATTTTTTAAACAAGATATTAGACCCACGTTACACTGGGCACCTAATATTCAACTTACAGAAAACAAACAAACCGCTGAAATATCTTTCTTTACGAGTGATATACAAAGTAAATATGCTATAGAAATTGAAGGAATCACTGAGGATGGCATTCCTGTTTATAATTTGTCCACCATAGAAATTGAATAAATTTTTACGTCCTTAATCGTCTCACTCACTGTTGAGAATAGGAATATTGCAATAGAATTCTTAATTTAGTTAAAATATGTTTCCAATGAAAAAACTAAAAAAAGAAGATATAAGCCAAGACGTTTTTGATCTATATGACGATTACGCACATAACAAACTTGATAGAAGACAATTTATTGAAAAACTGTCTTTGTATGCCATTGGAGGTATTACCATCCCATCGTTACTTAGTTTTGTAATGCCTAATTATATAGATTCACTTGTTGTAAAACCAGATGATTCCAGATTACAATCGGATTATATCACTTATCAATCACCTAAAGGAGGCGGTTCTATTCGTGGCTTACTTTCAAAACCTGCAAAAACACACAACAAGCTCCCTGGAATTATTGTTGTTCATGAAAACAGAGGCTTGAACCCTTATATCGAAGATGTTGGAAGACGCGCTGCATTAGAAGGTTTTATCACTTTAGCTCCCGATGCCCTGACACCTTTAGGAGGTTATCCTGGTAATGATGACGAAGGAAGGGCAATGCAACAAAAGCGTGATAAAAACGAAATGCTTGAAGACTTTATTGCAGCTTTTGAATATCTAAAAGATCATAAAGATTGTAATGGCAAAATTGGCGTTGTTGGTTTTTGTTTTGGAGGGTGGATTTCTAATATGATGGCGGTACGCGTTCCTGAATTATCAGCTTCCGTTCCTTATTATGGTAGCCAACCTACCGCCGAAGAAACAGCAAAAATAAACGCACCTTTAATGATTCATTATGCAGAATTAGACAAAAGAGTAAATGAAGGTTGGCCTGCTTTTGAAGTCGCTTTAAAAAAGTATAACAAAGAATACATAACTTATATTTACCCTGAAGTAAATCATGGGTTTCATAATAATACAACACCTCGGTTTGATGAAGCTGCGGCTAATTTATCTTGGACCAGAACCATCGATTTTTTCAAAGAAAAACTTAAATAAATTAAAAACTATTGATTCTGAAATAGTGTCGATTAAAATAAAAAACCCAGCAATTAAAAATTACTGGGTTTTTACAAACTAACCAACTAAACTAAACTTATTAACTTCTAATAATTATCCCCCCTTCGCAGGTAAGATTATGTTACAATTATTATGTGTTAAACTAATTATCAATACAAATTGACGCAATTAAATCAAGTTGTTAACACCTATTTAGAAATGTTTAACACTGTTCTCTTATTTTTTATATTTTCTTTAAGATTAAAAGTGACAAACGTTAATTTTTTAAGAGATTTTATGGCAAAAACTTACTAATCTGATTGTGAAAAGTTTCAAAATCTATTAAATTATTATGACTACCTCCTTCAATTTTTACAAAAGTGGTTCGCGCTTTTGGTGAATTGGAATATAGCTTGATGGCAGAATTAAATGGAACTATTTTATCTTCAGTTCCATGAATCATTAAAATAGGACAATTTGTATTATTTATATACTTAAATGTCGGAAGTTTATATTTAATTAGCTTTTTTAAAGGAAACAACGAGAATCTTGATTTTGCAACATCTTCTATGCTATAGAAAGGGGTTTCTAAAATAATTTGTTTCGGGTTGTTTTTTGAAGCAATAAAAGTGGCTATTCCGGTACCCAAAGACCTGCCGTATATTGTAATCTCATTTTCATTATAAAGCGGCTTTAAATAATTATAGCAATATTGAGCATCGCTATATAATGCATTTTCACTCAATACGCCATTACTTTTCCCATAGGTTCTGTAATCCATAACCAAAACATCATAATTCTTTTCGACAAAATATTCGGTTATAATTCCCCATCGGGATAGATCGCCAGCGTTTCCATGAAAATACAAAATCACGCCTTTAGGCTTTTCAACTTTAAAATGAATTGCATTTATAATAGTTGTTTCATCTGTTTGTAAAAACAATTCTTCAAATGGGTGTTTAAACTGAAAATCATAGTCTTGTGACAATACAGTTGGAAAAAACATCAATTTTTCCTGCATAAAATAAAGTAAAGTTCCAACCATAATATATAAACTTAATAAAACAATTAAAACGTTTCTAATTGTTTGTTTTATTGATTTTGGACGTGTGTTTAACATGAATACTGGTGGTTGATAAATCTATATTTTCAGGAACTCTATTAAGAATTTCATGAATCATTTCATGGTAGGATTCGAAGTTATTTAAGTTTTTATGCCCACCGCCAATCACTGTATGCAACTTGGAAAGCTTTGGATTTACTTGCGATAATTTTACACTTGATTTATACGGAATTAATTTATCATGTGTGCCATGAATAATGTGAATTGGACAATTTACATACTTTAACCATTTATAAGTTGGCAAGGGATATTTTATCAAAATAGAAAGCGGCATAAACGGGGCATATCTGGCAGTAACCTTTGTTAAACTATAATATGGCGCATCTAATATTAACATTTTAGGGTTATTCATTGATGCTAATTTTGCTGCAAAACCAGAACCTAAAGACCTACCGTATAAAATAACCCTATCCTCAGTAGTCATTTCTTTTATTTTATTATAAACCTCTTGCAAATCTCTTTTTAATGCCTTTTGTGTTCGTCTTCCAGTACTTTTACCAAAGCCTCTGTAATCTACCATTAAAACATTATAGCCATGTCTGGTAAAATCTACTGCAAATTTTCCCCATCCTTTAATACTTTTAGAATTTCCTTTTAAATATAACACGACTCCTTTACTTTCTCCCTTCGGAAAAAACCGAATGCCATTGATAACAGCGCCATCACGTGTTTCAAGATTATACTCTTTAAATTCTTGGTTATCGTAATTGAACTGAAAATCTTTGGGAAGTTTTTCAGGCTTGAACAACATATAGTCTTGTAAATAATACAATGCAATACTAATTGCGACATAAGCAATGAGAATAACTATAAGGAAATGAAACCAGTATGGCATATTTTTTTAAGCGTAAAAGCACTAATATACAATAAATCGTATTATAATTTAAAACCCCGTAGCTATCAACCACGAGGTTTACGGTTAATTACCTAACCAATCATCAAAACAAATTCTTTGATAATTCTAAATTCCATTAATTCTTTAAATACCTTATTTTTCTTCGTCGTTGTTTCTATCGATATATTGTACGTCTCTAATATTTTTTTGAACAGCTACTGAGGCAAATAAACTTAAGGTAAATGCCATGCCATAAAACCCTTTTTCACTTAAAAATAAATCGGCGTTCCAAAGTCCAATAATAAGTAAGACAATAGACGTGATAGTTGTAAACCAACTTATGCTATAATAAACATCTGTAATTGGAATATTTTCTAATTTATCTCTTACTGCTTTTTGCAAAGAAATTACAGAAAACAATCCAAAAAGAAGTATGGTAAAATAATAC
>Ga0102814_10000456_pt1 | contig 29881 bp, 18 predicted proteins | sample ColrivemetaGS741_FD_79112 | JGI IMG/M metagenome (GOLD analysis project Ga0102814, IMG submission 79112) | Estuarine microbial communities from the Columbia River estuary - Flood tide ETM metaG S.741 | ecosystem: Environmental > Aquatic > Marine > Intertidal zone > Estuary | place: USA...
ACAGGGAAGATTCGTGAACAGTCAGTGGTTCGTAATAATCAAAATGGCGCTCCAGATCTTCCTTGGTAAAGTGATCTTCAAAGAAATACATACCCTGCAAAACGTCTGCCTGTTTGATGTAACAAGAACGGAGAATTCTGTCCCAGGACCAATGATGAACAATTGGTAACTGGTCCTTAGGAATTTGTTTTACCGGAATAATTTCTTTGTCTAGAAATCCATCCTGCTGTAAGTAGATTTTTCTTTTCTTATCATAAGGCAAATAGACATTTTTGATAATGTCTTTCCATAACGCTACCTCGTTGGTGTCTACCTGTAATTTGTTAATTAAAGTCTTATACCTTCCTGGCGTATTTCTTCGGAAATCCTCCAAACACTCAAATGTATATTCAAGACACCATTTAGCAATATAATTCGTATACCAGTTATTGTTAACGTTATTTTCAAATTCATTGGGTCCGGTAACCCCAAGCATGACGTATTGTTGTTTCTTGGCTGAGAAATTAAAGCGTTGTGCCCAAAATCTGGAAATTGCGATCAAAACTTCAATTCCATATTTTTTTAAGTAGGTGCTGTCATTAAAATACCGGGTATAGTCAAAAATCGCATAAGCAATGGCCCCGTTTCTATGGATTTCTTCAAAAGTGATCTCCCATTCATTATGACATTCTTCGCCATTCATCGTAACCATAGGATATAATGCGGCACCCCCATCAAATCCAAGTTTTGACGCATTTTCTATTGCTTTTTCAAGATGATTGTAACGGTACATCAGCAGATTTAGCGAAATGGTTTGATCTGCCGTGCTCTGGTAAAATGGCAGGCAATAAGCTTCTGTATCCCAATAGGTACTTCCACCATATTTCTCGCCTGTAAATCCTTTTGGACCAATATTTAATCTTTCATCTTTTCCTGTATAGGTCTGATTGAGTTGAAATATATTAAATCGCATTGCCTGCTGAGATGCTGCATCTCCCTCAATTTTAATATCGTGATTTGCCCATTTCTCTTCCCAAACTTTACAATGGGCTTGTTTTAATATATCATAACCTTTATTAAATGCTTCGTTTACGCCTTCAATAGAATGGTTGTGGATGTCTTCAGTTGCCTGGTAAAAAGAAGAAACGGTGGTTGTGAATTTTTGTATTTCGCAACTGTCTCCCTGTTCCAGTAAAGTTTGGAAATGGTGACTGACTTGTAATTCTTCCTGATGAAAGCCAAATGCAGAGGTCTTCAGCTGTCCATTCACAAATGCTTTGTTTTTCATGGCGGTTTCAACTAAAAATTCCGTTTTTTTAGTTTTGGCTGCAACAAAACCGATTTCATCATCGATACCCTGAGTCATCTTGTTCCAGAACATTTCATCGTAATTTGCATCTTCATTTCGAATATCAAAATCAAGATACGACTGGATCGTAATCGTTCCTGCAAAATTGAGGGCTTTTATTTTATAGCGCATGATTCCCAGCTGATCCTGATGCATGGAATAGAACCTTTCAGCTTCCACTTCAACTTGTTTGCCTTTTGGTGTTTCAGCAATGAATTTTCTTTGCAACATTCCATTTTGCATGTCCAGAACCCTTTCAAAACTATGGACCTTACATTGGTTGAGATCAAGAATTTCATCATCAATATTAACTTTAAGGCCGATCCAATTTACGGCGTTCAAAACTTTTGCAAAGTATTTTGGATATCCGTTTTTCCACCAGCCAACTCTTGTCTTATCGGTATAATAAACACCAGCTATGTAATTGCCTTGTAATTTATCACCGGAATATTCCTCCTCAAAATTGGCTCTTTGGCCCATCTTCCCATTTCCAATACTGAAAACACTTTCTGCGATCCGGTTTATTTCCGATGTATATTCATCCTGAATGATTTTCCAGGGATCTATATTAAAGAATTGTTTCATTTTCAATTTTAATTAACCAAATAACTAAATCTGCATTTAAAATATAAAGATAGCGTTTTTTAATTAACTTAATGTAAATAATACACTAAGAAATTAATATTGCTATTTGAACTAAATATATTGGTTTAAATTAGGGCTTTTAGCACTGGAATTAGCTGTAAAATTCGTATTTTGATATCAAAATATTCCAGATGAAAATCGAGATGACCGAAATAAGAGATTTAGCTTCAAAATATAGAAACCTAACGGCTGAGAATTTATCAAAATTGGTAAAAATAAAATCCTTGAGCCTTGGGGAAAAGGAAGTGCAGGAAGAACTGATGCGCCAGATGGAGGCTGCGGAATTTGATCGGGTTTGGATGGATGGACTTGGAAACGTTATCGGCCAGATAGGCCACGGTTCTCGTGTGATTGCATTTGACGGACATATGGATACGGTTGATACGGGTAATTTGAAGAACTGGAGCTTTGATCCCTTTTCAGGAGAAATAACAGATGATCATGTACTGGGAAGGGGAACGGTTGATCAAAAGGGTGGGGTCGCTGCTTTTGTTACTGCTGGGAAGATCTTAAAAGATTTGGCTTTTGACGGGGATATGACTTTATACTTTGTGGGCTCAGTGATCGAGGAAGATTGTGATGGTTTGTGCTGGAAGTATATTGTTGAGGAGCATAATATCAGGCCGGAACTGGTGGTAAGTACAGAACCTACGGATATGAATATTTATAGGGGGCAACGAGGAAGGATGGAAATGGAAGTTCATTTTTATGGTGTGTCATCCCATGGTTCTGCTCCTGAAAATGGCAAGAATGCCATCTACATGGCTTCAAAAATTGCTTTGGAAATTGAAAAGCTGAATAACCGGCTCAAAGTAGATCCATTCCTTGGAAAAGGGAGCGTTACCATCTCAGAATTTGTCTCGGATAGCCCATCCTTATGTGCGGTGTCTGATTATGCTAAAATTCACCTGGACAGGCGGTTGACCTGGGGGGAGACAAAGGAATCTGCATTGGCTGAAATACAAGACATGATAGAAGGCTTGAATGCCAAAGTTGAAATTTTGCACTATGAAGAAATAGCTTTTACCGGATTGAAATATGGTATGGAAAAATACTATCCGACCTGGAAACTTGAAGCGGATCATCCAAAAGTAAAAGTTGCGGTGAATGCATATGAGGCAATTTTTGATCGGAGTCCAAAAGTAGATAAATGGACTTTTTCAACCAATGGCGTAACCATAAACGGATTTTATAACATACCTGTGATTGGTTTTGGTCCGGGAGAAGAAGCTTTGGCTCACAGTCCGGATGAAAAGGTGTCCATTGCGGACCTTGAAGGTGCAAGTGCCTTTTACGTCAGCCTTATTTTTGCAATAAATTCAGAAATGGGATGATAAATAAGGTTATATTGAATCAGAGGATATTTGCTTTCTTATTTTGTATTCTTAATAAAGGTCCATTTCTAAAATCAAGGAAAAACTTGTAGCTTTGGAATTAAATTTGAATTTCATGCAATACCTGATATACGATATAAGCGGCCACAGGAAGATTTCTAATTGGTATGCACCCTTTACAGATACCTTTAACTGGCCCAGAGTGATTCATATTTCCTGGATACTATTGGATGAAAATTTCAAGCCTGTTGAAGATTTTAATGCTTATACAAAACATGCTTCATTTCCAATAAATGAAACAATGTTGGAGGCAGCGCATATTGATAAGGAGGAATTTGAAGCAAATGCAAGTGAAATACAGGAAGTGATGACTTTATTTGCCAAGGTGGTTGACAAAGCTGATTTTATTTTCTCCTTTAATCAGCAATACAATGAAAACATAGCAGGAGCTGAATTTCTGCGCACCGGCGTTTCTCATAATTTATTCAAAAAGGAAAATTTTTGTATTATGAGAGAAAGCACTTTTTACTGTGCCTTGCCAGGCAAAGGAGGGAAAATGAAGTGGCCGAGCCTAAATGAATTGCATGCAATTTTGTTTAATCAGCAATATAGCCCAACGGGTAATGCCCGGGCAGATGTTGTGGCCGCGGCAAGATGTTTTATCAAATTGATGAAACTAGGCGAATTTGAAGATCTTTTTGAATAGAGAAATTGTTTATATAAGAATGCTTGATAAAAATAAGCCAATGAAAGGCAGAAGAAAAAACCGCAATATTTAATAATTTTGAATCGATAATAAATTTAAAGTGATATGAAAAGAAGAGACCTCATTAAAAATGCCGGAATTTTAGGTTTGGCAGGAATAAGTGCCAGTGCAATATTGGCATGTAAAGATACTACTCCGCCCGTAACACCTGCTCCTGAAGCTGTTGTTGAACCGGAAAAATCAGAAAAGGAAAAACTGATCATAAACAGACAAAAAATGAGTTTCAAGGATCCAGAGAATCCAACGGATTTTGAATGGAAACATACACCTGATATTCAACTTGGTGTAACCAATGATAAGGGGTTTACTGAGATCGATATCGTAGTCGGTTCCAAAAATATTATTCATCCAACTGAAGCAAATCACTGGATTGATTATGCAATGTTGTATGCGGATGAAGAATTATTAGGTGTAATGAATTTTGAACTGGGTCGAACCGGCGGGTTTACCAGTTTTAAAGCTAAACTTGATGGAGTGAAAGTACTTAGAGCTGAAATCGGTTGCAATTTGCACGGAATTTGGGAAAGTAGCCTGGAACTGTAGGATTTTATGGAAATAATTAATTTTTCTTTTTTAGAAAAATGATGCTGATATACCTTAAAATGCTCAGGTTTTTATGCCTGCTTCATTTTGAATCTAACACAGATCATATTTTTTCCAATTTCTTTCTTGAATATTAAAATAAATCGTAATTTTGCAATCGCTTCGAAGGAAAGCGTTCAAAATTGCCAAAGTGGCGGAACTGGTAGACGCGCTGGACTCAAAATCCAGTGATAGCAATATCGTGAGGGTTCGAGTCCCTCCTTTGGTACAAAAAAAGGGTCAATCCGAAAGGAAAGACCCTTTTTTATTGTCTTAAACTGACCTGTAATCAAGTATTTAGGACATTAATGTCTTGTTTAGCTCAATTATAGTATATCGTGAAATTCAATGTCAAAGATTAAATTTGATTTTTTAGGGATTAAAACATTTCCTGATTGATCCTTTACGTCCTGGGCACCATAACCATAGACAGAAGGAATATACAGTGTAAAAACAGAACCTTCGGGAATTAAGGGCAGAGAAGTTTGAAATCCAGCTATCAACGCATATAATATAAGATCCAGACTCTCACTTGAATCAAATTCAACACCTGAACTCAACAATTTTCCAACATATTTAATTCTTATGGTATTGTTTAAAACGGGTTTCTGTCCCGTGCCTTGCTCATGAATAATATAACGGACACCATTTGGTTCGATTAATACCTGATCAGTCAAACCCCAGATTTCAAGTGAATCATCAATGACCTGAAGTTCTAACGCAAGCTGATTTTGATCAGTCGCAGCCAGAAAATCATCGAGATAAGCTTGAACTTCTTTCAATTCTCTCTCATCTTCATTTGAACAGGATTGAAATAGTCCAATAGATGATATAAGGATCAGTAGTATGATGTTTTTTATATTCATTATCCACGTGTTTTATATAATGACTGAAAAGATAAATCGATTTGGTATCGGATGTTTACTTATTGAAAGTTGCAAATGTATTATTCCAAATAGAATTTTCATAAGAATATTAGGAATACGCTTCATTCCATCCCTGGAACTGGCATATGATATTTCCCGGATTTTTGAATTGAAAATAGAAGAAGTATTCATTTTTCAAATTGAAGATTAACCTAACTGACCATCTCAGAAATGGGGCTATAGTAGCATCAGTCTATCCAATTAAATTCAATTTGCTTAACTGAAATTAAATACAAAAGAAAAACTGAAATTATCTATTTTTTATTTTTGGGTTTATACTCTTCAGTAAATTTTTTCCAGGGAACTTTCTTATAGATGTCTTCTCCAAAATAATTTAGGATGTATTCCAAAGTGACTTCGTCCTGGTAGCCGGGAACAGGCTGGATAACGTTCATTTGTTCATCCAAAAACACATAAGTTGGATAGGACAATTGACCTCGGGTAATCGTTGCTGCCAGTTCGTGATAGCCTCGTCTACCATTTTTAACAAAATTATAATCCTTACCCTGAAAATTGATGAGCGTTTTTTGTTCAGCATCGAATTTTACGGGCAGATAATTTTTGTTAATATACTCAACGATCACGGGATTTAGGAAGGTTGTTTTATCCATTTTTTTACACCAACCACACCAGTCAGTATATACGTCAATGAATAGTTTTTTATTTACTTCTTTTTGTTTTTCAATAGCCTCTTCAAAACTGATCCATTTGATCTTGTTCTGAGCTTGTAAAGCATTGCCGGAAATAATTAATAACAGGATAATATATATCGAAATTTTAATTTTCATTTTTTAATTGCTGTATTTAGTACATATAAATTCACTTGCAAAAAGCAAAATAACATATTTATAACCGCTTAAACAAATGATTGGTTTGGCATTCCCTGATTTTATATTTTATTTAACACATCCTATTATGGATTGTTTTGAACTTTATTAAAGATAATTCTGGAAGCGCACCAATGCAATTTGAACACAGAGCTGATTAATAAGCAATTTAAAAGCTTCGAAAAGATATATAGGTCCGTAATTGGAATTTAGTCTGTTTGTAAATACTAAATTATGATTTAATTGCTACAGGATGAATTGATGTAATTTACATATCTTGGCGGCATGTTTACAGGATTGATTTTGCTTAGATATAAATTGTTTCCATTAAAAGTTGATCCTTTGATTGATCAGGTGCTCGAGAATCACTTACCCTATTTTAAGGATCTGAATAGACAGGAGAAAAAAAGATTTGCGAATCGCGTTCAGTTATTTCTTAAATTTATCAAATTTAATAGTTCGAGCGACTTTAGGATCACTCCTGAAATGAAAATTATTATGTCAGGGGCAGCCGTCCAGTTCAGTTTTGGCTTAAAACGATTTATTTTCCGTTATTACCGGAATATCTTCATAATGCCTTCTAAGTATAGAATTCCAGAATTAAGCAATAATTTATTGGGCCATGTAGACAAAACAAAACAAACAATCACCTTGTCCTGGCCAAATATTGAATATGGTTTTGCTATCACTGACGATGCGCATAATGTTGCATTGCATGAAATAGCCCATGTGATAATTTTTGAAAATACACTTCGACTAGGTTATGAAGAGTTCTTCTCCCGGTTTGATTGGGATAACTGGATGAATGAAGCTCAAAAACGTTTTCTGATTATGCAAACACAAAAAAGCAAAGTCCTGAGTAACTATGCAAATACCAACCTGCTGGAAATGTTTGCAGTAAGTGTGGAAACCTTTTTTGAGCAGCCGGCCAAATTACAAGAACACCTGCCAGATTTATATGCAGCCCTGATGAAACTTTTCAATCAGGATCCTAGAAATAGAACTAACCCTGTCCTGAAGTAATTGGGTTTTATGAATAGGAATTAACAAGAATTATCCGGTTAATGTATTTGTTTAACTATTTGTTATTCAAGAGGTAGAATGATTTGTAATTGGTCCGTACCCAGATTTACTTTCTTTTTTAGTATGCCTGTTATGTTGGGTGCTCTGATACCTGATTCGAGTAGTTTGGAACTGCTTATTACACGGGCTTCATCCCAGAGATTATTGGATAAAAACGACTGGATAAGTTTAGATCCTCCTTCAACTAAAAGGACAAAAATGCCTTTTTCAAACATTCCCTCCATCAATGTTTTTAGGAAATCCTTCTGGTCAAAATCTATCTTATAATACATTTCATTGGGGTTCGACAGATCTTGTATGCTATTATTTATGAAATAAGTTGGATTTGAATTATCCTTAACATTAAAATCTGCTGGAATCTTATTTGTCCGGTCCAGAATAATCCTGCTTGGTGCAGTTCCGGGATACAATCGGTTATTGAGTTTTGGATCGTCATTCATTATGGTGTTTGTACCCACCATGATGCCATCAACTTCCGTTCGCCATTTGTGACTAAGGAGGCTGGAATGTTCATTGCTGATCCAGATTTTTTTTCCTGTTTTTCCAATAAAATTGTCTTTAGATTTAACAATTTTAAGGATGATATATGGACGTTTTTGCAGGTGATTTACTTTGAAATATTTTATAAGATCATCCCCTTGTTCTTTGAGGATATTTGTCTGAACTTTTACCCCATTGTCAGTTAGTAACTGTAGTCCTTTTCCGTCTACTTCAGGATTTGGATCAGTAGTTGCGATCACCACTTCAGGGATTTTATTTTCAAGGATCAAATTGGTGCAGGCTGGTGTTTTACCAAAATAATTACAAGGCTCTAGACTAACGTATAAAGTTGAAAATGAAATGAGTTTCCGATCTGCATCTTTAACGCTTTTCAGACAATTAACTTCAGCGTGCGGACCTCCAAAAAACGCATGATATCCCTCACCGATAATCCTGTCTTTATAGACTAAAACAGCTCCAACCATTGGATTTGGCCTCACTTTTTTCCCTCCGCGAAGTGCAAGGTCAAAACACCTTTGAATGAATACTTCAGATTTTATTTCTTTTTTCAATCAGTAAGCTTTTGATCAAACCATCCTGAGACAAGGTTTTTCAGGTCTGATTTATCATTAATATGCTGGAATTCTCCTGAGTGAATATCAATTTGGTATTCTTTTCCCCATTCCTTGTGGTTCAAGCACATTTCTTTAATCGATTCTAAAATATAGTCAATTTCCTCATCGGTCATAATTGGATGTATAGACATTCGGATCCAACCAGGTTTAACTGTTAAATTACCTCCACTGATCAGTTTTGTGATTGCATCAGATTTTGGTTTAGAAACTTTTAACAGGTAATGCCCGTAGGTTCCCGCACAAGAACAGCCGCCTCTGGTTTGAATTCCAAACCGGTCATTCAATAGTTTTACAGCAAGGTTGTGATGCAACCGGTCTACGTAGAAGGAAATAACGCCAAGCCGGTCTTTTACATTCTCAGCTAACACGTGTAGATTTGGTATTTCATCCATTACTTTCCAAATCTTTTCAAGCAGATAATGTTCTCTTTCAAGAATTTTATCAACGCCCATTTCATCTTTTAAAATGGTGCATAATGCAACTTTCATCGTTTGTAAAAAAGCAGGTGTACCTCCATCTTCCCGTTCTTCTATCTGGTCGTGATATTTGTGTTCGCCCCAAGGATTGGTCCAGTCAACTGTTCCGCCTCCGGGATTATCAGGGATTTTATTTGTATAGAGAATAGGGTTAAAGATCAAAATACCTGAAGAGCCCGGACCACCCAAAAATTTGTGGGGTGAAAAATAGATCGCATCGAGGTGTGCTCCTTGTTCTTTCGGATGCATATCAATAGTAATATAGGGAGCAGCTGCAGCAAAGTCAACAAAACAATAGCCTCCATATTCATGGATCATTTTGGCCACCTCATGGAAAGGGGTGAAAATTCCGGTAACATTTGAACAGGAAGTTATAGCAGCGTATTTTGTTTTTCGGTCTTTGTATTTTTCAAGAAGTAACTTAAAATGATTCAGGTTCATAAAACCATCCTCATCAGCCTCGATCAACACTACCTCCGCAATGGTTTCCAGCCAGGAAGTTTGATTGGAATGATGCTCCATATGGCTGACGAAAACCACCGGTTTTTCGTTTTTTTCAAATTGAATCTGATCCTTATATTTTTCGTGGATCTTTAAGCCAAGAATTCTTTGGAATTTATTGGTTACACCGGTCATTCCCGCATTACTTGAAATGAGGATATCACTTATTTCGGCATTTACATGATTTTTTATAATACGTTTGGAATGCTGGTAAGCCTGAGTCATTGCGCAACCTGTAATACTGGTTTCAGTATGTGTATTGGCAACAAATGCCCCTATGTCATTACTTATCTTTTCTTCAATGGGTCTATACAATCGACCACTGGCAGTCCAATCACTGTAAATTATCTTTTTACTGCCAAAAACGGATTCAAATTCCTGGTCAATACCGATTATGTTTTTCCTGAATTTTTCGAAATATTTTTGATGCATATTTTCCGATGAAATTTTAATAATTGTTTGCCAAAATATGAAAAACAATTAAGCTAATCTAAATTTGAATCGTTTAAATATTGATAGTGTTTTGCAGAACTCCTTTTATATTCATACTTTGACATTATCTTTACAGTCAATTGATTATGGAATGAAATATATTAAGTGCTTTTTAATTATTAAGATGTTGATGATCAGCTCATTTGTGTATTCTCAAATTGGCCTGGGTTATGTTGTCGGTTTTGATATTTATGAACGCTTCAAAAATCCAGCTGATGGCATCGCATCTCCCTCTTCGGGAAATGCCCTGTTGAATGGATTTGTCGGTCCAAAAATATGGCTTGGTGGCCCTGAATTTTCTGTGTCTGTGGAAGGGCAAATAAACCTGGGATTAACTTCTTTTTCCGTTCGGGATTATAAAGGAATTGGTTCAGTTTCATTTCCAGTCCTTGCAAAATTAAATTTTGGAGGAAATACAGCCCTTGATCGCAATTTTGAAACGGGTTATTCTATCGGAGGAGGCATAGAATGGAGTAAGACTGAATTATTTTATCTGTCAAAAGAACATAGGGCCCTTGGGGTATCGAGACCATTTTATTCAAATTATGTTATTGAATTAGGCATTGGGAAAGGTGGTTTTGGTCTGGATGGTGGATTGTATTTTAGATATGGGTTCAATCCCTCAATCAAAACGAACAACCTCCATGTAGGTTTAGTATTAAATATGATCAGAAACCTTGAAAAAGTGAAGGAATATAAACCACAAAAAATTTGAATCAGTTATTTTGAGAACAGCATTAAAAGCATATAATTCCTTTCAGGTTGAAGCCTTTTCAGAAGACTTCCACCTAATTAAATCCGTCGAAGAACTCAAATCTCTTTGGGCTACGGGTAACATTTCTGATTATTTGATCATTGGAGGCGGAAGTAACATCCTCTTCGCAGCTGACCCGTCTATAAGCTTGCTGAAAAATGAGATCCGGGGGATCAAGCACTTGTCTTCAAATGAGAATGAAGTGCTCATCTCAACCGGAAGTGGCGAAAACTGGCATGAATTCGTTAGCTGGTGCGTCAATTCTAATTTTGGAGGACTGGAGAATCTTGCTCTGATTCCGGGATCATTGGGTGCGGCTCCTGTCCAAAATATTGGCGCCTATGGTGTTGAAGTTGGTGACCTGGTGTACCAGGTTTATTACTTTGATATGATGGACGGAATTGAAAAATCAATAATGGGAAAAGATTGTAAATTCTCTTATCGGGATAGTATATTTAAACATGAACTTAAAGGCCGTGCTTTTATAACTGAAGTTGTCTTAAAGTTAACCCGAAAAGATCATTTAATCCAATTGGAATATGGTGCAATAAAAGACCGTTTAGTAGAAAACGGAGTCACTTCATTGCCTGAAATAAAAGATATTTTTAATGCTGTAGTCCAAATCAGACAAATGAAATTACCTGATCCGGCTATTATTGGAAATGCAGGTAGTTTTTTCAAGAATCCCGTAGTTTCTGTAAATATTCTGGACCAGTTGAAAAAGAAATTCCCTTCCATTGTTTCCTTCAGACTGAATGATAAAGAAAGTAAACTGGCAGCTGGCTGGTTGATCGAACAAAGTGGATGGAAAGGGAAAAGCATCGGAGATGCCGGATGTTATGAAAAACAAGCCCTTGTGTTAGTCAATAAAGGATCCGCCACCGGTAAGGATATTTTAAATCTTGCAACCCGAATTAAAGTTTCAGTATTTGCAAAATTTGGAATTACACTGGAAGAAGAAGTTAATATTATAATGTAATCGAGCCCCTCCTCTTACCCTTTTGTTTCATAGCAGGATCTTATAAGATCTTGAATCCTGTTTTTTGATTTTCTCTGTATTTATTGCTGGTTTTTAAATAGTTCTGAAAATCGGAAAAATCAGAAATTTTATTTTTATTTTTTTTTGTCATCCTTTCTTTTTAGCTAATGGCCTGTGTTTTATATAAATACATTATGAATAATGGCAATATGTAAACTCCATTTATAATTTAAGATACATATTACAATTAATTGGTATATATTTTGCTGTAAATACTGTAAGAATTATGGTTTTTCCCTTTATTTGGGAAGTTTTAATGGTAAAATGCTTAAAAACAATTAGTTATGAAATATTTTTCTAAAATGCTAAAATTGCAAAATAATGCAGACATGGTTAATTTCCGGGTAAGAACTACTTTTCTACGGATTTTAGCCATTACTTTATTGGTGAATATTCAATTTGCTCAAATTTCTGCACAAGTAAAGGTTGACGCAGGAGATGATTGGGCAGTTTGTCATGGAGACATTCTGGATATGAGTGACCTGAATGCCCATACCTTGAATATCAATGGTGATATTTGGTGGGAAACGACTGGAGACGGAACATTCTTGAATTCTATATTATTTAATGATGCTACACAGTATGTTCCAGGACCTGATGATGAAAATGAAGGTTTTGTTATTTTAAAGTTATACGGGCGGGAATTTAATCCGAATGGTCCTCTTTATATGGATGAAGTTACGCTTGGGATTGGTGGACCATCATTTTTAGCTTGTAATGATCTCATCAATTTTACTTTGAATGCAAATGGAGAATTTTATGTTAATGTTGCTATGTTGCTGGAGGGGGAAGTTCCTCCACTCAATTTATACACACTTGAAATTTATAATTTGGATGGTGAATTGATTCCTGGCAATATATTAAATGGTTCACATATCGGAGCAACTTTGGATTATGCCATTGGAAACTTATGTGATGAAAATAAATGTACAGGTAGTTTGAATGTAATGGATAATTTTCCACCTATTTTATATTGCCAAACAGATACAATTTCATGTCTGGATAGCTTTAATCCGGAATTTGTAGGTTTTCCACTTGATACATCCATAATTGATACGATGTATTATATAGGAGAAAATACATATTATTTGGTTGGATGGGATGCTTGCGCTGATGCAACCTTGAGCTATTCAGATCAGGTCTTTCAATTTAGTTGTGATTCAATTTTTCAAGAGCTAAAATTAAGAACTTGGGTTGGTCAGGATTTAAATGGCAATTCGTCCAGTTGTGTCGATAGCATTCTTGTTAATAGGGTAACAATAAATGATATTATTTTGCCTGCAAATTATAATAATATGGATTCAGCTGCCCTTGAATGCAATGGTGACTGGCTGGCCCTGCCAAATGGCTTCCCTTCTCCTGATTTTACAGGATATCCAATCGTAGGGGGATGCAGTGATATTTCATACCAATATGTCGATACTAAATTTGAAGGTTGTGGATCTAATTTTGACATCTACAGAGATTGGTCAGTAGTTGATTGGTGTACACTTGAGATTTTACATTGGGGACAGGTAATTAAAATTATGGATTCAGTGGCACCAGAATTCGATTGTGTAATTGACACCATATATGTAGGAGCAGATCCTTATAATTGTTATTCAAAAACGCACCAGATCAATGTTCCTGATATTTACGATGATTGTAGTGATGTGGAATTAGAAGTAAATGTTTACAAATTTGAAAATTTTAACACGCCTGCAGTACTTCAACAGGTAGGAAATGATTTTTTCTTTAGTAAATTGCCAATGGGGAATCACTTGGTTCATATCAGTGCGATAGACGAGTGCGGTAATAAGAACAATTGTTCCTACATAGTAATTGTTGAGGATGATATTATTCCTTATGCTATTTGTGACGAACATACACAGGTCAGTTTGACAAGCAATGGTATTGCAAGACTATTCGCTAATACCCTTGATGATGGATCATATGACAACTGTGGAATTGAAAAATTCGAAGTAAGCAAATTGACAGACGCATGTGGAAATGGATCTGACCTTGTGTTTGGACCTTATGTGGACTTTTGTTGCGAAGAGGTGGGGGACACAGTAGAAGTTTCAATGAAAATTACTGACTTTTCAGGAAATATAAATTATTGTACTGTTGAAGTATTTGTGGATGATAAGGATTTTCCTTCAATTATTTGCCCTCCGGATATCACAGTGAGCTGTGATTTCTATTATAATCCGGATAATCTGGATGCTTATTTTGGAAAGGTGGTTACTGATCCGGCAGACAGACAAAATATTGTGATCAATGATTACTATAATAGTGGTACGATAGGTCAGGATGGATTGGCTTATGACAATTGTAGTGTAGAAATTGAAACCAGCGTTGAATTTGATTTGAATGAATGTAATGTTGGCGTGATCTACAGAACTTTTACAGCTGTTGATAAAGGTGGCTTAAAGCAACCATGTTTGCAGAGAATCTTTATTCAGGATCCTGCCCCGTTTGATGTAACTAATATCATATGGCCTTCTGATGTAGTAATTGATGGTTGTCATTCATTTGATATTGATACATCGCTGACAGGAAGCCCAATAGTAGAAGATGATGCTTGCAGCCTTGTTGCAGTATCTTATGAAGATCAGTTGTTTACAATCGTTAGTGATGCATGCGAAAAAGTAGTAAGGACATGGACAGTAATTGACTGGTGTCAATTTGACCATAATACACTTGCTGGCCAGTGGACGTACAAACAAATTATCAAATTAAACAATTTAGAAGCGCCTGTATTTACCAGTGAATGCGAATATAAAGATATATGTGTTTATGGAAATTGTGAAGGTCTTGTTGAACTGGATGCTTCAGCTCAGGATGATTGTACACCTGAAAATCAATTGGTATGGCAATGGAGGATCGATAAAAATGTAGATGGTAGTTTTGAATATTTTGGACAAGGCAATTCCTTGGCAAAAATTCTGACGGAAGGATTATATAAAATTGAATGGACCGTAGAAGATCTATGTGGAAATCAAACCAATTGTAGTTATGAATTCAATGTGTTGGATTGTAAATTACCTACGCCTTATTGTATTTCAAGTCTTACAACGGTTGTAATGAATAATACCGGTTCTATTTCAATTACACCTGACGCATATGATGTAGGTAGTTATGACAACTGTACAGCACAGGAGGACCTTAAATTATCCTGGTCACAAGATGTAAATGATACCGTATTTACCGTGAATTGTGATAGTTTGAATGGCGTTCCTGAAAAAACTTTCTTTTTGGATCTTTGGGTAACAGATGAAGCAGGTAATCAGGATTATTGCAGTATTTGGTTACAGGTTCAGGACAACTTTGATGTATGTGATAATGGGCCTTTAGGTGGTCTGGTTATGGGAGGAAATGTATTTCTTGCAGAATCAAATAAAGGTATTGAAGATGCAAGAGTAAATTTGGAATGCAGTATCAATGAGTATTCACAAAGCATTAATACCAATGGTCAGGGAACATTCATTTTTGATGATTTAGCTGAAGGATATGATTACAGTTTGGAAATGGAAAATGTAGAAGAAGATTGTTCAAAAGGAGTGAGCACGCTTGACTTAGTCTTTATTCAGAGACATATTCTTGGACTTTCACTTCTTGATTCTCCATATAAGATATTGGCAGCAGATGCAAATAATACTAAAAGTATTTCGGGGGCAGATATCCTGGAGATCAGAAAAATAGTTTTGGGTGTCAGTAATGGTTTTAATAATTCTGATTGCTGGAAGTATGTACCAAAATCACAAGTATTTACGAATACTTATGCTCCTTGGAATTATAAAAAATCAATCGATTATACATCGGTTAACAATAGCATTATGGGTAATGATTTTTGGGCAGTAAAGACTGGTGATGTTAATGGATCTTATGGACAATTACAAGGAGATGAGGATCTGGATACAAGAAGTGCTTTCCGATTATTGTTGGACGAGCAGGAATTGACATCTAATAATGATTATTTAGTGCCTGTTTATGCAAATGAGATAGATCAAATGTCAGGTTTACAGTTTACGATGGAAATTGACAAAGCAGCCCGCATTAACAAATTAGTTTCGGGTGCTATTAATATCAATGAATCCAATTTTGCGATTCATGGGAATAATGGTCAAATACTGACTTTCAGCTGGAATGCATCTGAAGATATTAAGCTGACTGGTAATGAGCCTTTATTCTATGTTTCTATACATGCTAATGAAAATGTAAAATTGTCTGAAACGTTGAAGATGAATAGTAATATAACAAGTGCATTGGTCTTCAGTAACTTTACAGAAAATGATCTTGGTATTTCCTTCAGAAATTTTGAAGAAAACAGCCTGGTATACAGATTGTATCAAAACGAGCCAAATCCTTTTGATCTTTCAACTACAATAGCTGTTGAATTACCATTCGATCAGGAAGTAGAATTGGATATTTTTGACACGAATGGCCGATTGGTTCACACATATAGTGCAACTCTTTCTAAAGGCATTCACAATATTAAAATCACTAAAGAAGATCTGATTAATAGTGGTGTGTATTACTACACAGTGAAAACACAAAATTTTGTTAAAACCATGAAAATGATCTTTTTGAAATAAAAATTTATAGCTAATTAAGCTAATCATTAATTCTGACAAAGGCCGGCAATTAAAGTATTGCCGGCTTTTTGTTGTTCATTCAATTCGTTTGTAAACAAAATTGAAGATTATTGGGTTATTCATTCAAGATTTAGCTTATAAAAGGCAAAACAAGTGATTCAAATCACAAAGGGCCAAAGGATAATATCTTATATTTGTGAAAAATAAAACATATACATGGAAAAGATAAAATGTTTGATAATCGGGAGTGGTCCCGCAGGATATACAGCAGCAATTTATGCAGCAAGAGCGAATTTGGCTCCTGTTTTATATACTGGTCCGGAACCAGGCGGACAACTTATGTTAACGACAGATGTGGAAAACTTTCCTGGATACCCGGAAGGGGTGAACGGGCCTCAGATGATGGAAGACTTTAGGAAACAGGCTGAAAGATATGGAACGGATGTCAGGAATGAACTGATAACCAAAGTTGATTTCAATGGCGATATGCATAAAGTAGTAACAGACATGGGCCACGAGATTGAAGCTCATACGGTTATTATATCTACAGGGGCAAGTGCAAAATGGTTGGGACTAGAATCTGAGCAAAGATTGATGAACAAAGGCGTATCTGCTTGTGCCGTTTGTGATGGTTTCTTCTTCAGAGGGCAGGATGTAGTTCTTGTCGGAGGCGGAGATACCGCAGCTGAAGAAGCTGTTTATTTGTCAAAAATGTGTAAGAAAGTTCACATGTTGGTTAGAAGGGATGAGTTGAGGGCTTCAAAATATATGCAGGATAAAGTAAATGATACTGAAAACATTGAGGTACACTGGAATACAGAAGCCGTTGAAGTTTTGGGAAAGGACCTTGTAGAAGGTGTGAAAGTAAAAAACAATGCAACTAATGAAGAAAGTGTTCTGGAAGTAACCGGAATGTTTGTTGCGATCGGTCACAAACCAAATACTTCCATGTTCAAAGGGACAATTGACTTGAATGAGGTAGGGTATATTGTTACCAAGCCGGATTCAGCCCATACGAATGTGGATGGGGTTTTCGCTTGCGGAGATGTTCAGGATTCAGTTTACCGACAGGCTGTAACAGCTGCCGGAACCGGATGTATGGCTGCTCTTGATGCAGAACGTTTCCTGGTTAAAAAAGGAATTGCCTAATCAAGGTGAAAAATATAAAAAGGGCTTGCAAATTTGCAGGCCCTTTTTTATTTCTTTGAATTCATATCTGAAATTAAATTCATTCAATGATCAATCGAGGTTCAGGACTGATCCGCTGATCTGCAAAATCTCCTTTCAGGTATTTATAATGTGCTGTCATAGCAATCATAGCAGCATTATCGGTACAATACTCAAATTTTGGAATATATGTATTCCAGTTTAAGGTTTTACCTGTTTCCTGCAAGGCATTTCGCAAGCCTGAATTGGCAGAAACTCCTCCTGCAATGGCGACGTCTTTGATACCTGTTTCTTTCGCTGCCATGATCAATTTATTCATCAATATACTAACGATCCGGTCCTGGACAGAAGCACAGATGTCATTCAGATTTTTATTGATGAATTCAGGGTCATTTTTCATTTCTTTTTGCAGGAAATAAAGAATGGAAGTTTTTAAGCCGGAAAAACTAAAATTGAATCCATCTATTTTTGGTTCGGGAAAGTTAAAAACAGGTTTGCCAAGTTTGGCCAAACGGTCAATGACCGGTCCGGCCGGATAATCCAGCTCCAGTAATTTACCTGTTTTATCAAAGGCTTCCCCGGCAGCATCATCAATCGTTTTTCCAATCACCTTCATGTCAAATGTGTCATATATTTCCGCGATCTGCGTGTGTCCACCGGAAACAGTCAGGCAGAGAAAAGGAAATTCAGGCTTTGGATCATCTATGAATAATGCCATTACGTGAGCATGATGATGATTAACCTCTATAATTGGAATGTCAAGCGCTAAAGCCAATGATTTTGCAAAACTTACGCCTACAAGCAAGCTGCCCATCAGCCCAGGGCCACGGGTAACTGCAATCGCATCGAGTTCCTCCTTCTTAATGCCGGCTTTTAGCAGGGCCTGATGAACCGTTGGTACGATATTTATCTGGTGCTTTCTGGAAGCAACTTCCGGCACAACACCCCCATATTCCTTATGGATGATCTGATTGGCCACGATATTACTCGCGATTTTTCCATTCGAAATTACTGAAGCACTGGTATCATCACAAGAAGATTCTATGGCCAGTATATTGATGTTTTTCATAAACACGTTATTTTGCTATGGCATCCCAGTGACCCTTGTCATGAGATGGTTCAATTACTCTTTTAGATAATTTTCTATGTATGCTTGCTGCCAGAAATCCAGCTACAAGCGATTCAGTTTCAATGGCTTTTTGATATTTTTCTTTGCTATAATATTGGGAAACAAAATTTGTATTAAAATTACCCGATGTAAAGGCCTCATGATTCATAACAAAGCAGCCAAAAGACAATGTGCTTTTTACTCCTACGATCCTATACGTCTTTATTGCCTTTTTCATCCATTCGATCGCTTCTGTTCTGGTCTGGCCATAAGTAATTAATTTCGATAACATGGGATCATAGTAAATGGGTACTTCCATGCCTTCTTCAAATCCACTGTCCACCCGAATATTCTCTCCAATGGGTTCTTTGTATACATCCAGTTTTCCAATGCTGGGCAGGAAATTCTCTTCCGGGTCCTCAGCATATACTCTAAGTTCAATTGCATGGCCTTTGATGCCAATATCTTCCTGCTTGTATCTGAGTTTTTCACCTCTAGCAATTCTAACTTGTTCTTCAACCAGGTCCAGCCCGGTGATGAGTTCTGTAACTGGATGTTCTACCTGGAGCCGGGTATTCATTTCCAGAAAATAGAACTTATTATTTTCATCTACAAGAAATTCAACCGTTCCTGCACCTGAATATTCACATGATTTGGCAACGAGAATAGCTGCCTGACCCATTTTATGTCTCAATGCTTCGTCCACGATAACGCTTGGTGCTTCCTCCACAACTTTCTGATGCCTTCTTTGTATACTGCATTCCCGCTCATTAAGGTGGATGACATTGCCATAATTGTCAGCCAGTATCTGAATCTCAATATGTCTTGGAGTCGTAAAATACTTTTCAATAAAAACGGAACCATCTCCGAATGCGCTTTCAGCTTCACTGATCGCCCGGGACATTTGCTCTTTAAAGTCTTTTGCTTCATATACGACACGCATTCCTTTTCCACCACCACCAGCAGATGCTTTTATCAAAATTGGGAAACCGATGTCCTCTGCGATCGAAATACCTTTATCCGGATCAGTTACGGGATGATCAGTTCCCGGAATCATTGGAATATCATACGCTTTAACAGCTTCTTTTGCTGCCAATTTGCTGCCCATCATTTGAATGGCCAGTCGGGAAGGACCGATAAATTTTATGTTGTTTTCTTCTGCCTGTTCAGCAAAATCAGCATTCTCACTTAAAAAACCATATCCGGGATGTATCCCTTCTGAACCGGATGCAATAGCTACTTTTAAAATTTTTGCGGCATTCAGATAAGATTTATTTGAAGCAGATTCACCTATGAAAAAGGCTTCATCAGCAAGCCTGACATGTATGGCAAACCTGTCAGCTTCGGAGAAAACTGCAACTGTTTTTATCCCCATTTTTTTAAGGGTTTTAATCACTCGAACTGCAATTTCACCTCGGTTTGCTATCAGTACTTTTTTCATATTGTATCAGATTTATATGTTGTCGATCTTCGGTAATCTTTTTAAAAGTCCTCAAATATATTTATGTTTGAAAAACAGAAGCGAAAATAAGGTAAATTCACAACAATTTTTAACCGAATTCAAATATTGATAAATTCCTTGATAATTAAACAGCTTTATCCTTTCTGATTCGTTACAATAAAATATAGTACTTAATAATTGTCCTTAATCAATAATTAATGGCTGCTATTGATAAATTTAGTTCAAATAGTTTTACATTCAGTTTACTATTTGTAATTTCGTAATCAATAAATTCTGATTTTGCCTTATTTGTTAATCGGGTAAGGTTGAAATATTTTAAAATAACTGGAATTCAAAGTATTTATAATTAAATAAATAAGAATGAAACTCATCATTAATGTCGTGTTAATTTTATTGATAATAGCCATGGGCTATCTCTTGTATTCAAGTATTCAGGAACCAATCAAATTTGATGAGGTTAAGATCAGAAGAGAGGCAGTTGTGGTAGACAGGTTGATGGATATCAGAGCCAGTCAGGAAATCTACAGAAGTATTACGGGTGAATTTGCAGGAACATTTGATACTTTGATCTTTGTTTTGAAAAATGACAGTATTCCAAATCTTAAGATAATTGGTGACCCTGATGAGGAAGATGGCACCTTTGAAATAGATACTATATATTATAGTGCTATAGATTCTATCAGGGGATTGGATATCGAATTAGACTCCCTGCCATTTATTCCATATGGTGGTAAAAAAGAGTTTTACATAAAAGCGGATACCCTGGAGTACCAGAAAACGATCATACAGGTTGTTGAAGTAGGAGCTACTAAAAAAGATTTTATGGGTATGTATGGGGATCAGAAATATGCTAAATATGACAGATCGTATAATCCGAATGACATGTTGAAATTTGGAGATTTATCTAAACCAAGTCTTGCAGGTAACTGGGAATGATTCAGTTTAATTACTCAAGCATAGAATTATATAAGAAAAAAGAAAAATATTTAATGTCCTCTGTCATTGGAGAGGACATTTTTTATTATGGGCTTTATAACATTAGTAACAATAAACTGATGGCTGTAAAGCTGATCTCAGGTCTGCCTAAGAATTATTTTACGGATGAACAACAATTGAATAAGTTGTTTGATCAGGAAGGACTCCTGGGCGAAAACATTGCTCAGTGTAAAATGGCATTTTCTACGGAACATTTTTCAATCCTTCCAACGGAGATAGGACCTGAAAGCCTTGAAGGTTTTGCTGAAAGTTTTTCAGGCTTATTTCATGATGAGAATTATGTATTAGATTTTAGCTCTGTTGAGGATCTGGAGTTTAAATTTTATTATATGATGCCGGTGGCACTTAAAAAATGCCTGAGCGAAAGATTTGAAGATTTTAAGATCCACCATTTTAATGCAGCTTTGTTAAAAGGAGTAAGCACGACAAATGGTAATTTCATTTTCTTTAATTTTTTAAATGATAAACTTCAAACAATCGTCGTTAAGGATGGCGAATTGCTTCAAACCAATCATTACTTAATACATGGTAGGGACGATGCCTTATACTTTGGCTTGTTAAATTGCCGAAATTTTGATTTCGATCCCGAAAGAGATAGTTTCCTTCTTGCAGGTACACTTGATGTGGATTCACCTCAGATTCAATTATTCCAGCGACACTTCAATAAGCTGGATTTTATAGCTGAAAAAGACAGATTAAATTATTCCAATGTATTTCTTGGTAAGTCAAAGCATTTATTCTTTGATTTGGAATGTGTTCGAATATGCGAATAATCAGCGGAAAATTCAAAGGAAGAAGATTAGACCCACCTGTGACCAAATGGCCTACGCGACCAACAATGGATTTTGCCAGAGAGGCTTTATTCAATGTCTTGCAAAATCAAATTGACTTTGAATCAGTTGAAGTTCTGGATCTTTTTACCGGTACGGGGAGCATTGCACTTGAATTTGTTTCTAGAGGCTGTAAAAAAGTTAGCTGTGTTGATAATTTCCCCAAAGCAGTTAGTTACCTCAAAAAGGTACAGAAAGACCTTCAGATCGAAGCAGAACTACAGATTGTCAGGAACGATGCTATAAAGTTTCTGAAAAGTACACCCCTCAGTTTTGATTTGATTTTTTGCGATCCACCTTATGATTATAAGTGGTATGAAGAAATTATCCGAATCGTTGAAGAGCGGAAGCTGATCAATAATTCAGGCATGCTTATTCTCGAACATGACAGAAACCAACGCTTCGAAAATATCCATTCATTCTCTTCAGAACGTAAATACGGATCTTCCTATTTTAGTTTTTTTTCCGAATTTGAGGAGGGATAGATTAAGAAAATGTCTGCATAGAGAGACTTTTAATCTACTCCTGATACCCAAATTATTTCCGGTTTTTTCATATTTCCATTTCAACCTTCAAGTTCCAGCCTAAAATATTAATATTTTATTTTCAACCAATAAAGTAGTACAAATTTATATTTCAAATGATTATGAATAATTAGAAAATGTAATGTGTTCATATATTATTTTTTTAGTTTATATGAACTGCTTTTTGGAACGCTTATTGGCAATAATTCCCTGAGTAAAGAAAACTATCTCATATTGGGATAGGTGGATTATGTTGTAGGATAGGGGAGTTGTCCCTTGTATCCTTTACCAGTTAAGTGCCATAGTGAACAATTGGGTTTTACTATGGGTATTCACTTAATGGAAGGTCCATTATTTTTAAAATTGAAAATTTAAAAGCTGATGAGAAAACCATTACGTTTTGAAATTAGGTTTTTGAGGTTTTTAGCTAAACCGTTACAACTAGTATTATTATTAACCTTAATTCAATTGCAGGTTCAAGCGCAGAGTCCAACCGGACTTGTAACTGATGATTGTATTTGTCTGAGTAACCAAAGTTATTCGGGCAATGGGCAATTTCAGGCGAATCTTGAAATTACATCTTTAACCGGGGAAATCTGGTATATTGATGATGGAAGTGCTCAGGGATTGTACCCGATGGCCAATCTTGCACCTCCTTCTATACCTCTGGAATTCACAACCGGATCAGGAGGTTTTATATTAACTGAGTCTCCTGCAGCGTCTGGCACATATATAATGTCTGGAAGACATGTGGATGGACAGGGTTTTTCTATTACCTTGACAAATGGTGTTGATCTTATCAACCTTGATGTTCTGGCTGGAAATTGTAAATATCCTCTGACTGCATTAGCCGGGGATGATTTTGTTTGTGAAAATCAATTTTCTGCTTATTCAACGCCAAATATTCTTGGAAATGCTTACATCTGGGGATTATCTTCAGGGGGTAGTTTTGTTGGTCCAACAAATGGATCTGCTGTTAATATTAGCTGGGGTGAAGATAATCCCGGACCGCATGCATTAAGTGTTACTGAATTTGCAACTAATGGATGTATTGTTAATTCAACCATTCCGGTTGTCATTGAAGATACGATTGCACTTGCTTGTAATAATAGTGTGCAGGTTTCGCTCAATGTCGATTGTGAAGGTGTTTTAACAGCGGACATGTTTCTGGAAGATCCTCAATATGAAAATGATTCGTATGAGATCAGTTTGAGCACACTGAACGGTCAGCCACTGCCCGGAAATGTAATTACTAGCGATTACATTGGGGAACAATTGGTTGTTTCAGTGATCCATAGCTGCAGCAGTAATATGTGTTGGTCTTATATGACAGTTGAAGATAAAATAGACCCTGTTATGAACTGTGTCACGGATACAGTACGATGTGATGATTCATTTGATCCTGAGGTCATAGGTTTTCCAGTCGTATATCTAAGTGCACCTTTATTGGTTGCACCCAATACATATTCAGTTCAGGGACCGGATTTATGTGGTCCATTAACGCTTATTTATCATGACGATACGATCCAGAATCCATGTTTGGATGAATTTGCATCTTTTGTCGTTAGAAGATGGGAAGCTATAGATGGTGCCGGAAATACATCCGTATGTGAAGATACAATTAAAACGACCAGAACCAGTTTAGCGGATCTTACTTATCCAGCCAACTGGGACGGTCAATCTGGAAATAATCCTGTTCTTGACGCATGTGGAACCTGGCCTAAATTGCCAAATGGATATCCTGATCCTTCTTTTACCGGTTATCCGGATGGTCCTTTATGTAATAATATATCAATAGATTTTACAGACCTTGTTTTAAGTACTTGTGGTGAGAATTCATACAAGATACTCAGAAAATGGTTTGTGATGGATATGTGTACATCTGAAGTATTTGATAAAAATCAGATCATAGCCGTAATGGATAATGATGCACCTGTAGTTTTACAAGTGCCGAATTTTGAAGCAGTATCCAATAGTTATGATTGTCTTGCAGATGTAGATTTACCGGTTCCTGTTATTGAAAATGAATGTAATTCATGGACCTATACAGTAGCTTATAAAAATGACGATGAATTTGGGAATCCTCCTCCTGCTTCTGATCCGTACATCACGGATGCAAATGTTAGATTTAATGCGGATGGGACATATACATTACTAGGTCTGGAATTAGGAAGAACCTATGTGAAATATACGATTACTGATGCTTGTCTGAATAATACAGTAAGTTATTTTGAAATTTTAATAAGTGATGGAATGCCTCCTGTTGCTATTTGTGATCAACATGTGGTTGTTTCATTGAACAATGATGGATTCGGCTATGCAGCCGCCCTCTCTTTTGATGATGGTTCATGGGATAATTGTGGTGACATAAGCTATCAGGTAAGGAGGGCTGCAAATGAATGTGGCGTGCCAGCTAATCAATGGCTGAAAGGGGTTGAATTCTGTTGTGCCGATATTGGGGCAGACGTTATGGTGGAACTTTTGGTAACTGATGAAGCGGGTTTGACCAATTCATGTATGGCATTAGTTGAAGTGCAAGACAAAAGAGCTCCAGCAATTTATTGTCCTCCTAATATTACGGTAGGGTGCGATTTCTTTATTTCTGATTATTCAATTTTTGGTACTGTAGTTACAGACCCTTCATTGGCTAAAGAAATAATTATCACAGATCCTTCAAATATGTATCAACCAGGTCCAAAGTCCTGGGGATTTGACGGTGTCGCTTCAGATAATTGTGATGTTGAAGTTGAAATCCTGTATGAAACTGCCAATCTCAATGAATGTGGTGTTGGTACGATCAAAAGAGGTTTTCAGGCTACTGATCCTAACGGAGCTACTCAGTTCTGTGAGCAAACAATTAGTGTAGTGGATTTTGATCCTTTCTATATTAATGATAAAAATCCAAATGATACCAGAGATGATGTGGTTTGGCCAAAAGATTATGTTTTACATGGTTGTCTTGATGGGGATACAGATCCTTCTTCCTTACCTGACGGTTATAATGAGCCTGTAATTCTGGATGATGACTGCAGTCTGGTCGCTTTTGATTACGATGATGTAGTATTCCAGTATGTTGATGGATATTGTTATAAAATTGTTAGAACATGGTATGTTATTGACTGGTGTCAGTTTGACCAGACCAATCCTTATGGAAATGGTTACTGGGAGTATAACCAGCTGATAATGGTTGTTGATGATGAATTACCTGTATTTACATCCGGTTGTGAAGCAACACCTTTGGTGAACCAGTTGAACGATGATGGATGTAGTGCTACAGTGAAATTATCAGCAGAAGCAAATGATAATTGTACAGCCTCTGAAGATCTTGTTTTCAATTATAAAATTGATCTTGATTCAGACGGTGATATTGATAAATCCGGATTTGGAAATACCGTTACCGGTAATTACGAATACGGCTCGCATAAGATCTTCTGGTATGTTGAAGATGAGTGCGGTAATGTAAATGAATGCTACAGAAAATTTGTTGTAGAGGATAATAAAAAGCCTACACCTATTTGCTATGAGGGCTTAGTTACCGTTCCAATGCCAACAACAGGTACTGTGGAGATTTTTGCAAAGAGTTTTAACATCTGTAACGGATGTGAATCCGGAAGTTACGATAATTGTACACCTAAGGAGGAATTGAGATTCTCCTTCTCTTCTGACGTGAATTATACCTCCAGAGTGTTCTCTTGTGATGACATCGCAAACGGAATCCTGGATACGATCGACATTGAGATGTGGGTTACGGATCTTGCTGGCAATCAAGAGTATTGTAACACGTATTTAATCCTTCAGGATAACCAGGATATTTGTCTGGATGTAGAACCTGATCTATATGATATTGCAGGAATGGTAATGACACCTGATAATCAGGCATTATCTTCTGTTTCAGTAAAACTGGAGACAGGCAACGTTGAATATACTCAATATTCTACTTCGAATAACAATGGAGTCTACTCATTCAACGATGTGTACGGTTACCAGAATTATGAACTAACAGCAAGTAGCAATGAAAATCCTATGGGCGGTGTTTCCACACTTGACCTTGTGTTGATCCAAAAGCATTTGCTTGGTTTGAAAAACCTGGAAACTCCGTACAAATTAATTGCTGCGGATGTCAATGGTAGCGGATCAGTTTCGGCTGCCGACTTACTGGATCTTCGAAAATTAATTTTGGGGATTTACGATGAATTGCCACATAATGATTCTTACAGATTTGTGGATGCTTCACAGGAATTTGCAAATCCTTCCAATCCCTTCCCATTTGATGAGATTAGGGAAATTGAGCCACTAAGGTTCCATTCTCTTCAAAACAATTTCATTGCTGTGAAGATTGGAGATGTTAATAATTCATTGCAATTAACGGGTGGCGAGCTTCTGGATGAAAGAAGTTTAAATAAAATTATCCTTAGTTCAGAAAATTCGATACTAAAGGCTGGAGAACAAATAGATATTGATTTATACTTAAACAATGAATTAAATGTCCTTGGAGCACAGTTTACATTGAAATTTGATATTGCCAGTTTAGATTTGATCGGGATTGAAAGTGATCAGATTCAGATTTCTGAGAACAATTACAGTATGCATTTGAAAGATAATGGTTTGGTAACTGTCTCATGGAACAACTCTACTGGCGTAGAAATAAATACAGATATTCCGGTTATGACATTGAAGTTTAATTCCACTATGAAAGGAAGATTAAGTGATGTACTTCAGATCAATTCTGAAGTAACACAATCAGAGATCTACTTTGATTCTGGAGACTCTAAGTTAGAGACCGAAGACCTGGTGTTGAGATTCGAGAATGAAATTAGTGCAGATGAAATGTATCTGTATCAAAACAGACCGAATCCATTTACAAATGAAACAAGTATAGCCTATTACATTCCTGAAACACAAGATGCTATTTTAAGCGTATATGATCTTGACGGAAAATTGATCTATGAAGTCAATAACAAACAATCAAAAGGCTACGGTGAGTTTATCATCAACAACAATAGTAAAATCTTTACAACAGGACTATACTATTATAAATTACAAGCAGGGGACGAAGTTTCGACCCGGAAAATGATAATGATTAGGTAACGGTTGTGGGTTATGCTTGTGCTAGATGGATTCAGGCATAACCCCTTTTATTGTTATGGCTATGGCAGAGAAATATTGAAGATGGAAGATTTATCATTTAACCGATAATTTCTGAAAGAATCATCTCTGCAACTAATGAACTTTTAAAAAAATGAATGTATGAAAAATCATTTACAAATAAAGATTAATCAAGTGGCTAAAATGTACCTGATCCTTATTCTGGGAATGGTAAGCTTATCTGCTATTGATCTTAATGCACAGTGTAATCCTGTTGTTTCAGGAGAAGCATTTACCTGCGCGTCTAATGTTGAAACATATGTTGCAACAAGAGGTGTTCCAGGTTCGACTTTGAACTGGGCATTAAGTGGTGGTGGAACGATTTTATCACTTGACAATAATAATACTGAGGCAACCATTCAGTGGAATGCTGTTTCAGGAGGACCATTTAGAATAACCGTTACAGAAAACGATTTACCTACTTGTTCTGCAACTTATGAATTTGATGTCGTACTGGAGAGTCAATATATCAATCTGGCTTGTAATGATCTTATTTATGTTGCGCTTGACCAAAACTGTCAGGCTGAGATCACACCAGATATGATTTTAGAAGATCCTCAATACGATGATGATAGTTATATTGTACACTTATCAGATTCAAATAATAACCCAATTTCGGGTAATGTGGTTGACATACAGTATCTCAACGAAATAGTGAATGTCACCATAGAACACATTTGTTCAGGCATTACATGCTCGGGAGAAATTGCTGTTCAGGACAATGTTGCACCCGGTTTGGATTGCAGCAGTGGCATTATTGAAATTGAATGTGATGATAGCTATGCACCAGAAAGTATTGGCTTCCCATTGCCTATGGGATCAACAGTTATAAATATTGGGAATAACGAATACTCCGTAGCAGTACCTGGCGAATGTGGTGGTGCTTATTTTTTGGTGTATTCTGATGACGTCGATAATTTAAATTGTGATGAAAGTTATGATTTCATTGTAAACAGAACCTGGGTCGCTACAGATTCATCTGGAAATTCAACCAGTTGTGATGAGCAGATCGGCGCTGTTTGGGGGAGTCTGAACAATATGATCTTACCACCTCATTATGATGGGATCACTCAATTTATGAATCATTTGCCAGCGATGCAGTGCAGCAATGCGAATCTGCCTAATTACTGGCCATTTGATTATACTCCCGGACCTGAAGTAACTGGTTATCCTCAGTGGTTTGGATGCAGTAATATTCAGTATTACTATGAAGATGTGGTTTTTGAACTTTGTGGTAACGGAAGAAAAATTGTAAGACATTGGTTGATACTTGACTGGTGTACCGGACAAGATTTCATATATGATCAGCTGATCATTATCGAAGACGATGCGGCACCAATTGTTTCAGCTGAAAGAGATACATTACTATTTTCAACGGATCCTGGTTATTGTACCGGTACGGTTTATCCGATTCCTGCACCAAAAGTAAGTTTTGATTGTTCAGGATGGAGTTACACCATCGGATACAGGATAAAGGATGAATTTGGTAATCTGCCAATGACAGTGAGTACAGAGAATGTATTTGAAGGAACGGAAGGTTATGGAATTGAGGATCTTCCGGCTGATACAACCTGGGTAACTTATTTTATTACAGATGATTGTAATAATAAGACATTAGCACATGTTGAAATCGTGGTTCAGGATAATGAAGCACCAACTGCTGTATGTGAAAAGCACACGGTTGTTACTCTGACCAGTGATGGAACTGCACAAATCTATGCGACCTCAGTGGATGATGGAAGTAATGATAATTGTGAAATGAGCCATTTTGAAATCAGAAGAATGAATACAACCTGCGGATATCCTGAAGACCTGGAATTTGGAGAATCAGTTAATTTCTGTTGTGAGGATGCAGGTAATGTTGTCATCCTGATTTTTAGAGCATATGACCATTTAGGATTATATAGTGATTGTATGGTTGAAGTTACTATTCAGGATAAAATGGCTCCGGTAATTCTGGATTGCCCAGGTACAGTATACCTCAATTGTGCACAGGATTATACTAACCTTAGTCTGACAGGCGGGGAACCATCTGTAGAAGACAATTGTGATAATTTTGAAATACAAAGAGAAGATAAAGTATATCTGAGTAATTGTGGAACGGGATACATTAAAAGAATATGGACCGTTGTTGACGGATCAGACGTATCAGTTACTTGCACTCAGTATATTTATATTGAAGACAATGATGATCTGACTTACGAT
>Ga0102814_10000457_pt1 | contig 29850 bp, 24 predicted proteins | sample ColrivemetaGS741_FD_79112 | JGI IMG/M metagenome (GOLD analysis project Ga0102814, IMG submission 79112) | Estuarine microbial communities from the Columbia River estuary - Flood tide ETM metaG S.741 | ecosystem: Environmental > Aquatic > Marine > Intertidal zone > Estuary | place: USA...
ATTAATGACGCATAGTTTAAAAAAAGAGAAGAATTACAGCTATATTGAGGCTGGAGAAGGCACCCCAATTATTGTTTTACATGGCTTAATGGGTGGTTTAAGTAATTTTGATTCGGTAATACAATATTTTAGCAAAAAAGGCTATACAGTTGTAATACCCGAACTACCAATTTACACCAAGTCCCTATTAAAAACTAACGTAAAAAGTTTTGCGAAATATTTACATGATTTTATAGAATTTAAAGGCTATAATGAAGTTATTTTGTTAGGAAATTCACTTGGCGGACACATAGGTCTATACCACACAAAACTTTACCCTAAAAAAGTGAAGGCGTTAATTATAACAGGCAGTTCCGGTCTTTATGAGAGTGCTATGGGAGGCGGATACACCAAACGCAGCGACTATGAAGTTATAAAAAAGAAGGCACAAGATGTGTTCTACGATCCTGCCATTGCAACCAAAGAAATTGTGGATGAAGTTTATGAAACCGTTAACGACCGCAACAAACTTATAAAAACCTTAGCCATTGCCAAAAGTGCTATTAGACATAACATGGCTAAAGATTTACCAAAAATGAATATTCCAACATGCATTATTTGGGGCAAGAATGACAATGTCACACCACCAGAAGTAGCTGTAGAATTTGATAGTCTTTTACCAGATTCAGATTTATTTTGGATTGACAAATGCGGACACGCTGCCATGATGGAACATCCACAAGAATTTAATAATATTCTTGATAACTGGTTAAATAAAAGAGATTTATAACTAATTGAATTTCTATAAAAACAGATTCTAAATTCTAATAAATGCATATTAAATCTGCTGAATTTGTAATGAGTAATTCCGATGTGGCTAAATGCCCCAAAGGTAAGTTGCCAGAATACGCTTTTATAGGCAGAAGTAATGTTGGTAAATCTTCGCTTATAAACATGCTTACTAGCCGAAGGAGTTTAGCAAAAACCTCAGGCAGACCAGGAAAAACACAACTTATTAATCATTTCTTAATAAATACAAATTGGCATCTGGTAGACTTACCTGGCTATGGGTATGCACGTGTTTCTAAAAACGCTAAAAAGACTTTTCAAAAATTTATTACCCAATATTTTAACTTACGCGAGCAATTAGTATCTGCCTTCGTTTTAGTTGATATTAGGCACGACCCACAAACCATTGATTTAGAATTTATGCAATGGTTGGGGGAAAATGGTATTCCGTTTTCTATCATTTTTACAAAAGCCGATAAATTAAAACCAAATGCTATACTAAGACATGTTGATGACTACAAAAAAGTGCTTTTAGAAACTTGGGAAGACATGCCCAATTATTTTATCACCTCATCGAGCAACGAAGCTGGGAAAGATGATGTTTTAAACTACATTGATGAATTGAATGAAAATATGAATATCGATTAAATTGTGTTGTTTATTTTTATAATGACGATGTTATAAAACGCATCAACAACGAAAAATGAATATTATTTCTCCTTTAACTTTTATCCAATACATTTTAAAAATTCTATTATAACGGATTTCAATATTAACTGTTTCAGACAATTAATAAGGATACTACTATTATTTAATAGCGAAATCGGCCATGAAACACTATGGGGATTTAGAAAAACAAATAATCCAACCTCTAACTCTTCACATCTAAAGCATCACGAAGTGCATTTCCAATCATCATAAAAGCCATTACCAAACTCATAATACAAAGTCCAGGTATAATTGCCAGATAGGGCTTACCAAGAATAATATAATTGTAATGGTCTTTTATCATAGCACCCCAACTTGCCATAGGCGGTTGTGCCCCAATACCCAGAAAGCTAAGTCCGCTTTCAATTAATATAGCTGCCGCAAAATTAGCTGCAGAAATAACAATTACAGGCGCCATAATATTGGGCAAAATATGTTTCGTTATAATTCTATAATCGTTAAAACCAAGCGCTCTTGCCGCTGTAACGTATTGTAGTTCTTTAGCGCTAATTATTTGCCCTCGCACTACTCTCGCCACTTCCACCCACATTGTTAGTCCGACTGCTATAAAAACCTGCCAAAACCCTTTACCTAAAGCCAATGTTATTGCAATTACTAAAAGTAACGTTGGGATAGACCAGGTTACATTAATAATCCACATAATAATGGCGTCTACCTTACCTCCAAAATATCCCGCAACACTTCCCATAAATACACCAATAATTAAGGAAATAAATACGGCCACAAAACCAATAAAAAAAGATATTCTGGCTCCAACAAGTACCCGGCTTAATAAATCGCGCCCATATTTATCAGTACCAAAAAGAAAGGTCTTTTCTTTAATGAAATTATCTATTGAATTGTTTCCAAATGCGTTAAGTAACATTGATTTTTCAACACCTTCTAAACCATCGGAAGCGTATTCTTTATATGTTAAAGCTTCTTGATCAACATTATAATCTGTTATTGGAATTTCGGTATCAGTATTTCGTTTTCCAAAGAAAAACTTATCGAAACCACTTTGATCGGATTCCAGCTGAGACGGAATAGTTAGCATAGTTATTTTAAATCCCGGTTTTTTAGAGTGAATAGATAAATGCATTTGGTTTGCATATTGTGAATTATCAGGCGCAAATGCATACGCAAACACCGAAATAACCCCGACTAACACAATAAAATAGAAACTAAAAACGCCCCAAAAGTCTTTTTTAAACTTTTGGAGCGCTAATTGTTTTAGTGAGTTTGATTTATGACTCATAAATAACCTAATTTTTTACAGCTCTAGCTACTTTTTTTATAGGGTAAGATGCTTTTAAATCTTCTAACACATTCACGGCTTCCTCTATATATACATCGTGACTTAAATTTTCGTGCCAACGCATGCGTTTTTCTTTTAAGTCGGTAGTGTCTTTAGTAAAAAGTGTTTTTTCGAAAGTTGTAGAATCGAAAGTTAAATTTGTTTTATAATTTGATAGTGCATCAAAATGTTTAGCTTCTTCTTCATTCAGCTTTAAACCTCCTCTATATTTGTTGTAATCTAATGGAACTATTGTTTCATCAATTTTACTTTTAACCCATTTTGCATTTTCTTCAATAAGTTTTAATTGTGGATTTTTACTTATACGTTCTTTACTTTTTTCAATTACAGTGTTATAATCAAAATAGCCTTCCCAAGGCGTATATACAGCTGCATCAATTTCATCCCATGGCAAAGCATTTTGTTTATCCTTCTCTCCCACTTCAATAAAACTAAATCTTCCAGGTACATTAACATCACTTTTTACACCTTCTAACTGTACAGATCCTCCATTAATTCTATAGTATTTCTGCGTTGTTAAGGCTAATGCTCCTAAGTCGCCATTCGTGTTGTTTCTAAGCATATTATTAAGGTCCATTACTACTTGAACCGTGCCTTTTCCATAGGTTTGTTTGCCGCCAATAATTATAGCTCGTTTGTAATCCTGCATAGCAGCAGCCAAAATTTCAGAAGCCGATGCGGATATTTCATTAACTAAAATAACCAATGGACCGTCCCACGAAATTGATGAATCTCTATCTTTTAAAACCTCTTTTGCTTCGCCAGTTGAACGCACTTGTACTATGGGGCCGTCTTTAATAAACAACCCAGCCATTTCAACTACAGCGGGTAAGGAGCCACCTCCATTATTACGTAAATCTAACACCAATCCATTTATACCTTCTGCCTTTAAATGTTCAATTTCTGCTTTAACATCTTTAGCTGCATTTATATTTTTATAATCTTTAAAATCCACATAAAATGAAGGCAAATCTATAATTCCAAAAGTCATATTATCTTTTTTTATTATAGAAGACTTTGCGTATGTCTCCTCCAATTCAACCACATCTCTGGTAATGACAACATCTCTAATAGTACCGTCTACTTTTTTAATAGTAAGTGTTACTTTAGTTCCCTTTGGACCTTTTATATATTTTATAGCATCGTTAATACGCATACCAACAATGTTAACAGGAAACTCATCGTTTTCTTGTTTTACTTTTAAAATAACATCTTCAACCTCAAGCTCTCTACTTCGCCAAGCTGGACCTCCAGAAATTAGTTCAACAATTTTAATATAATCCATTCTCTTTTGTAATCTAGCTCCAATTCCTTCTAGTTTACCAGACATACGCTGATCAAAATCTTCTTTATTTCTGGGTGCTAAATAATAGGTATGTGGATCAAATTCTTCAACAATCGTATTTACATAAAGTGCAAACCAATCTTCGCGTTGTAAATCATCAATACTATCATTAAAATAAACATTAATAGACTTTAACGTAGACTCTCGAGCTTCCTTTTCAATTTGTTGCTCCGTTTTCATTACGTATTCAGGGTCTTTCTCTTTTGCCTGTTTTTCTTGGGTATATAGATCATCGTAGTTAGAAAGTGTTGAGAATTTTAGTTGTTGTTTCCAACGTGCTTTCATCTCCTTTCTGTTTTTAACGAATCCTATGTTTTCATAATCTGTATCGAAGGATTCCTCTGTTGAATAATCAAAAGGCTCAGATAAAACTTCTTTATAAATTTCTTTTACCTCTTCAATACGTTTTAACATACGCTCATGAACCACATTAAAAAAAGTAATGTCGGTTGCTTTTAGTTGATCATCTATTGTTAACTTATATTTTTCAAAATCCTTATAATCAGACTCATAGAAATAACGTTTTACCGGGTCAATCACTTCCAGGTAATCTTTAAATAATTCTTCAGAAAATTCATCATCAAAAGCAATAGGATCAAAATGCCCTTGTTGCAATACAAAAGTAATAACCTGTATTAACAACTTATCTTTATCTGGATTACTAAATTTTTTAGTAGTAAAACTGCACGAGCCAAAAGCCAGCAGTATTGATAATAATAGTACTATATATTTCTTTTTCATAAGAGATTTCAATTTTTTAAAAGTTAGCCTTCATTTTAAAACTGGGCTAAATTTACTATCGCTAAACATAATATAATATTGCCTTCCAAGATAGCAAATTCATTATTTTATATTCAGTTATTAGCAATGGTTTTTAAACAAACCATCATTTTTTTACTAAAATAGAGAAAAAACTATGCCAATAACATCAATGGATTCCTAATTTTTTGTTAAACTGAAGAAATACCCTGTAAACTGTGGAATTTATGTATTTTAGCGACACTATTTCAATGATGTAAATGAAAAACAAACCGCTTATACTGGTAACAAATGATGATGGCATTAATGCACCGGGTATCAGGACTTTAATAAAAATAATGAATACTATTGGCGATGTAGTTGTGGTTGCTCCCGACAGTCCACAAAGTGGTATGGGACATGCCATTACTTTAGATTCTACACTATATGTTGAGCAGGTATTTGTTGATGACGGTCCTCAGAAAGAGTATAGTTGCTCTGGCACTCCTGCCGATTGTGTAAAACTTGCGATACGAGAAAAACTACCACGAAGACCAGACATCTGTGTGTCAGGTATAAATCATGGTTCTAATTCTTCTATTAACGTTATTTATTCTGGTACTATGAGTGCTGCAATTGAAGCTGGTATTGAAGGAATTCCTGCCATAGGATTTTCTCTGTTAGACTATACCTGGAATGCCAATTTCGACGCTTGTAACCAATTTATAAAAACCATCACAGAAAACGTTTTAAAAAATGGATTACCCAACGGTATTGTTTTAAACGTAAATATTCCAAATATTTCAAAAGAAAACATAAAAGGTATAAAAATTTGCCGTCAAGCTAAAGCTAATTGGGTAGAAAAATTTGACAAACGCAAGAATCCACAAGGGAAAGATTATTATTGGCTTTCAGGTAAATTTGTTAATTTAGATGATGGTGAAGATACTGATGAATGGGCTTTAGAACATGGTTATATTTCGATTGTACCAAGTCAATTTGATTTAACTGCACATCATTTTATTCAGAATCTAAACTCTTGGAATTTGAATGATTCTGAAACAAATTAAGAAACAGATGAAAAAAGATATTGTTATAGGAATGATTATTGGTTTAATTGCCAATAGTATAGGTTTAATACTGGTTGCTACGCTATTTGGTGGTGGCGACGATTTTACAACCGTAATTAAAACGGCTTCAAATGAAGGTTTTTTAGGAAAATTAATAAGCTTAGGTGCTATTTTAAATTTAGTAACTTTTTTTATTTTCATAAAAAAGAGACAAGATTATCGTGCACGAGGCGTATTGATAGTTACTATTTTTGTAGCTGTATTTACTTTTGCATTTAAGCTTTTTTAAGTAGTTTTTTAAATGAAGTATTATATAATTGCCGGAGAAGCGTCAGGAGATTTGCATGGTTCAAACCTCATGAAAGCGCTGCTAAAAGAAGATTTAGCTGCCGAATTTAGGTTTTGGGGTGGCGACCTTATGCAAGCGGTTGGAGGCTCATTAGTAAAACACTATAAAGAGCGAGCATTTATGGGTTTTGCAGAAGTAATTATGAATCTGTCGGCCATATATAAGGACATTACTTTTTGCAAAAGCGATATCCAAATATTTAACCCAGATGTCGTCATTTTTATAGATAATTCTGGTTTTAATTTGCGCATTGCGAAATGGGCAAAACAACAAAAATTTAGAACTAACTATTACATTTCCCCTCAAGTTTGGGCATCCAGAGCGGGCAGAGTAAAGGACATAAAACGCGATATTGATGCCATGTATGTTATTTTGCCTTTTGTTGAACCCTTTTACAAAAAACACGATTATAAAGTAACATTTGTTGGGCACCCATTAATTGACGCCATTGCAAATAGAAAACTAATAGATGAAACTGTTTTTAGAGCTGAAAATAATTTAAGTGGGAAACCTATTATTGCATTGTTGCCAGGAAGTAGAAAGCAGGAAATAAAAAACATGCTCTCTGTTATGCTTAGTTTAGTAAATGATTTTCCAGACTATCAATTCGTTATAGCAGGTGCTCCAAGTCAGGATTACAGTTTTTATCAACCTTTTATAAAATCGTATAACACAAAATTTATATCCAACAAAACGTACGATTTATTAAGTGTTTCAACAGCTGCTTTGGTTACCTCGGGAACTGCCACTTTAGAAACCGCTTTATTTAAAGTGCCACAAGTAGTTTGCTATAAAGGAAGTGCCATCTCTTATCAAATTGCAAAAAGAATAATCACTTTAAAATTTATTTCGCTGGTAAATTTAATAATGGATAAGGAAGTCGTTACCGAACTTATTCAAAGCGATTTCAATAAAAAAAGATTAAAAAAAGAACTTGAAATAATTTTAGATAAAAAAGAACGTTCTAAGATTCAAGTACAATATTACGAATTAGAAAAAAAATTGGGTGGCAAAGGTGCCAGTGAAAAAACAGCCAAATTAATCTACAAATCTATCAAAGCATAACTTTGTTTATGAAAAAAATCATTATTTTATTACTTATTGTTTTTAGTTTTACTAGTTGCAAAACTTCAAATCACATTGTAGTTAAAAAACGAAATGCGATAAAAAAAGGTGTTACACAACCAAGCATTAATGAAACTGCAATAACCACTGATTTAGATATAAACACTACTAAAACATACAGTATTGAAAATGATGAGCCTAGAGTTTTAAATATTGTAGATTATGCAAAAAAATTTAATGGTGTAAAATATAAATTTGGAGGCGTCACTGCAGATGGAATGGATTGTTCCGGATTAGTTTTCGAGTCCTTTAGAGCATTTAATATATTGTTACCCAGAAGCTCTAGAGATATGGCAAGAAAAGGTGTAGAAATTGCATTAACAAATACGCAAGAAGGTGATTTACTTTTCTTTAAAACCAGAAATAAGCGAAATGAAATTAATCATGTTGGGCTGGTGATTACAAGTAATAATGGTAATATTGAATTCATTCATGCCACACTTAGCGCCGGAGTAACCGTTTCAAAACTTTCTGAAAACTACTGGAATTCAACATTCGTGGAAGCACGACGGATTTTATAAGAAATTTTATATCATTTCGGTGAAATGAGACTACTTAATTTCACCATAATAAAATTAACTTTCTGCCTTTTAATTGGTATTATAACCGGTTACTTTTTAAACATATCCCTTAACTTCAGTTTAGCAATAACTGGCGTTTTTTTTATTATTACTTTTCGTATCTTATTTAATTGCAAAAAAACAATTTATTAAAACCATTTGGTTTGGAGTTTTAAGTTTTCTCACCATGTTCTTGGTTGGCGTTCTTATAACGAATCTTCATAACGAAAAAAACTACCGCACCCACTACACACATCACCTTTCGCAAGGAAAAGACTCATTAAAAACGATCGGGTTTCGAGTTCGAGAAGTTTTAAAACCCGGTGTTTATTATGAAAAATATGTGATTGATTTATTGGAAGTTGATGCTGAAAAAGTCTCTGGAAAAACGCTTTTAAACATTCAAAAAGATTCCTTGCAAAATACTTTAAAAGTAGATGATGTCTATATAATAAAAACAGAATTTAAAGATTTAATCCATCCGTTAAATCCTAATCAATTCGATTATAAAACCTATTTAGAGAAGAAAGATATATATTATAAAAATTTTACTTCCAAAGAATTACTTTTCAAAATAAAAAATAATAAACTTACCCTTTTTGGGATTTCTAACAATATACGCAATCATATTAACGAGAAGCTAAAACTTTACAACTTCCAACATGATGAATTAGCCATAATCAATGCCCTTTTATTAGGGCAACGGCAAGATATTAGTGAGGAGGTTTATACGAGTTATACAAATGCGGGAGCTATCCATATTTTGGCAATTTCAGGGCTTCATATTGGTATTATATTATTGCTGTTACAATATGTTTTAAAACCTATTGAGCGCATCAAATATGGCGTTCTTATAAAAACTATACTTCTTGTAATTATTTTGTGGAGCTTTGCAATTGTTGCAGGTCTTTCAGCTTCGGTAACCAGAGCGGTAACCATGTTTAGTATTGTGGCAATTGCTATGAATTTAAAAAGACCAACCAATATTTATAATACGCTAGCAATATCTATGCTAGTTATTTTGCTTTTTAAACCCATGTTTTTGTTTGATGTCGGGTTTCAATTAAGCTATCTGGCTGTTTTTTCTATTGTTGCTATTGATCCGTTATTATATAAATTATGGAAACCAAAATATTGGATTTTTGATAAACTTTGGCATACATTAACTGTCACAGTATCCGCACAATTTGGTATTATACCGCTTAGTTTGTTTTATTTTCATCAATTTCCAAGTTTATTTTTTCTATCGAATTTGGTGATTATACCACTCTTAGGGATTATTCTAGGTTATGGAATTTTTCTAATCCTGCTAGCCGTTTTAAATTTACTTCCACAGTTTGTTGCAGCCTTCTACGAAAACATTATAAGTTTAATGAATTCTTTTGTTGGATGGATTTCAAAACAAGAAGCATTTCTATTTAAAGACATTCCGTTTAGCATTTTGTATGTATTGGTTTCCTATGTTTTTATAATTGCACTTATAAGTGTATATCTTAAACGGAATTTTACTACGTTAAAATTATTTTTAATCGCCATTTTATTTGGGCAATGTGCTATTAGTTATACCGCCTATAAAAAGCCAGTTAATGAATTTATTGTATTCCATAAAAGCAAATATTTTCTTCTAGGAAACACCTCCAATAATAAAATTACTATTGCATCTGATTTTGATAGCATTACTGAAGCAAAAAATAAAATCATTAAAGATTACACTGTTGGTAACCACATTAAAACCATTGAAATAGACACGTTTCAATCTGTATACTTACTTAATAAAAAAAAGGTGTTAGTAATCGATAGTTTAGGTATTTATACCATAAAATCGTTTCAACCAGATTATGTTTTATTAAGGCAATCGCCAAAAATAAATTTGAATCGGTTAATAGATTCAATACATCCTAAATACATTATTGCTGATGGCAGTAATTACAAATCTTACATCGAACAATGGGAAACTATTTGTAAAAAACGAAAGCTCCCTTTTTACCAAACTAGTAAAAAGGGAGCTTTTATTATTAAATATTAAAATAATTAACCCTTAAATTCGGGCTTAAATTCTGTGTAATACGCATTAAATTTTTCTTGAGTATCTAATGTTTTGTGCCTATCTGCTTTAAACATTTTTAAGTACAATTCTAATTGCGGTGGTGTTTGATACCCTTTTATAGGGGCAATAACATCGGCTTTTTCATCCATAAAAACAATGGTTGGATATGCTTGAATTTGTAAATATTGAGACAATTCGTGTGCCGTATTACGTCTGTTAGCTAGTTCAGGATTATACCCAGGATTTGAATACCTTTTTCCCTTATAATTAATCCCCTCGTTACCTTCTGCATTAAACTTAACCGCATAATAATTAGCATTCACGTACTTTACAACATCCGGGTTTTGAAATGTGTTTTTGTCCAACATTTTACATGGTCCACACCAATTGGTATAAACGTCCATCATGATTTTTTTAGGGCTCTTCTTTTGAAGTTCAATCGCCTTATCAAGCGTTACCCAATTAATTTCTTGTGCAAATCCAATTGTTGAAAAAAGCGTAAATATAGTTGCAAATATTAATCTCATAATTTTAATTTTATAAATCACTTGTCGCAATAATGTTGCCAAAATTACAATTTTATATCATTATTTAACACCATGCATTAATTTTTTAAGCAACGGACTTAACGACAATGCTATAAAACCTATAATAATTGGTACAATTGTAAATATTAAGAAAAAGGTTGAAATATTATAATTGGCCGTAATCTCATCAATCATTGAGCCCATTTTACCAGATGTTTTATTTCCAATGGCCAAAGCTAAGTACCAAACTCCAAACATAAAAGCAATCATTCGTGGAGGCACCAATTTACTTACATAGGAAAGCCCAACAGGCGATACACATAATTCGCCCAAAGTATGGAATAAATAAGCTAAAATTAACCAAACAATACTCACTGAAGCAGTTTTTGCTCCTTGTGGAATACCTGCAGCACCATACGCTAAAAACGCAAATCCAATACCTAAGAAAAAGAGTCCGATTGCATATTTGTTCGCGGGTTTTGGGTTGTATTTACTTTCCCACCATTTTGAGAATAATGGTGCAAAAGTTATGATAAATAACGAGTTTAATATTAAAAACCAAGTTGCAGGAATCTGAATTTCATTGTCCTTTTTTCTAACAATTGTTGCATCAATATTGGTATTTATAGAAGTTGCTTGTTCCGGAGTTAAATATTTAAAGTTTGCTCCTTTTTTATCAATATCAATAATGTCGATTGGATCGTTTTTCACAAAATCGTTCGATGATAAAATAACCGTTGTATTTTCAACTATAACAGCCTTCTCAGGTACAATTGTTACAGCAGTAACAGGAAATTCTTTTACAGTTTCTTTCCCATCTATGATTTCAGCAATTTGATAAGTATTATAAGTGATTTCATAAGAATAGGTATTGAAATTGTTATAAATTTTCCAAATTACAATTCCCCAAATTAACACGAAGCTAAACGCTAAAATTAAATTTGATAAAAAGTATTTTTTGAAGGTTTGTTTGAAAAGTAGAAACAGCACATACGTAATTATGGCAATTGGAACTACTGTTATAATAATGTCAACAATATTAAAAATGAAGGCAGAATTACCTGATAAAATCCGACTTGTATAATCTTTTGCAAAAATACTCATAGAACCTCCAGCTTGTTCAAATGAAGCCCAAAAGAAGATAATAAAGAAAGCAAAAACAACCACGGCTAACATTTTATCGCGTGTAATAGGACTGTATCTTACAATTCTTGAACCCAATAAATACACAAATAAAATAAGCGTTAGAACAATTATTTTTCCTGAATAATCGACACCTCCAAATTCTAAAAAGTTGACCGTTCCAATTTTTGAAAGCGGATCGTTGATAACCCAAGTTAAACCCAGAATTGAAACCAATACAATCAAAATTTTGTCAATAGTTGTAAATGGATTTAATTTATCTTCAACCTTTGAATGATCATCGGTTTCAATGGTTATGTCTTCTTTGTTTGGTCTTTTACCTACTTCACCAAAAATACCTTGCGCCAAAGTAAATTGTAATAAACCCAACAACATGAAAATACCAGCCAATCCAAATCCCCAACTCCAACCTAAAATTTCCCCTAAATAACCGCAAAGCATAATGCCTAAAAAGGCACCTGCATTTACACCCATATAAAATATGGTATAAGCGCCATCTTTTTTATCTGGAAAATCTTTATATAAAACAGAAATAAAGGAAGTCATATTTGGTTTAAAAAACCCAGTTCCAATAATTAGTAAAGCTAAGCCTGTATATAAAAAAAACGGATTTGATTCTATTGCCATACTGGCGTGTCCCAAGGTCATAATAATAGCTCCAATAATAATTGCCTTTCTATTCCCTAAATATTTATCGGCTAAAGTTCCTCCAATGATGGGTGTTAAATATAGTAAAGCCAAATAGGTTCCGTACAACGCAAGTGCGTTTTCACGCGGCCAATCCCAACCGCCAATTCCTAAGGCACTTACTAAAAACAAAACCAATAAGGCACGCATTCCATAAAATGAAAAGCGCTCCCACATTTCAGTAAAGAATAATACAAATAAGCCTGAAGGATGTCCTAAAACTTGAGTGTCAAAAAATTCGTTTCTTTTTAAATCCATGTGATTAAATTAAAATTAGTTTTAAGATTTAGCAGCTGCTTCTTTTGGACGAATTACCAATCTGTCGTAAATAGCCAATGCTAAAATTGTAACAATTCCTATAGCCACAATTACATACCAAATTTTATTTGGATTGTATGTATCCCAAACCATTTGAGTCATTTCTGTTTGAGTCATTCCCAATTTATCCGAGGCAGTAGTAAAATAATCGTTTTTTGTAAATTCTTTCGATATTTCTGGCATATCGATACTTCGTTTAGCCATTTCAGTCTGTAATAAACTTATTTTATCTGACCAAGCTTCATATAAATTTCCAGAGATAAAAGTTGTTAAAAAGTTTCCTAAGAAAATAGGCAAAAAGTAAGTCCCCATATATAAAGCTTCTTTTCCTTTAGGAGAAATTAATGCAATAAAAGATGAGAAAGTAGGATTTGTCATCATTTCACCAATAGCAAAAATAACAATACCTAAAATTGTATACAAACCATTTCCTGTGTAAAATGTAATTCCAATACCTATTGAAGCTATAATAAAACCAGTAATCATGGCACTAACATGGCGCATTTTAAGAACAAAATAGGAGACAAGTAATTGAAAAACAATTATGGCACCCGCATCAATATTTATCAACATTTCAGGATTAATGGAAGTTCCACCTCCACTCATAAAACTGGCGAGCCAAGGGGAAATTTCAGCAATTGAATTATGCAATGCCGCAGTATCTACCCAATCTTCAATAAATGTAGGTAATGTATAAAATAACTGGTTAAACATAGTCCAAAAACCAACCATGATAACAAGTAGCACAGAAAGACGGGTATCTTTTACAGCTTCCCACATATTTTTGAAAGAACTTAAAATGGCCTCACCCATTGTTTCAGTACTTTTAACTCTGTCTGTTTCTTTATAAAAAAGCAATAATATTATTAAGTTAATACCAATTACAATTGCCGCCTGAAGAAAAATAATTTTCCAACCAAATTGTGTTCTTAAAGTTGAAGACATTGCAGGCCCTACAAATCCACCGATATTTACCATCATATAAAAAATTCCGAAACCTAATGTGGAATTAGATTCATCAGTATTTTTTGTAATAATTGCTGAAGCCACAGGTTTAAACATAGCCGCACCAACGGCAACCCATAAAAAAACTAAAAACACAGAAGTATAACTGGAAACTTCACCCATAAAATAATAACCAGTCATTAATAAAACATAAGCTATAATTAATGAACGTTTATAACCAATTTTATCTGCTATTACACCTGTTAACATTGGCAATAAGTACAATATGGCTGTAACAATACCCATAATTTGTCCCTTTTCTGTATGGGTAAATCCAAGTCCGCCTTCATCTGTAGAGCCAGTTAAATAAAGTGCTAATACCGCAAATAAACCATACCAAGCCCAGCGTTCAAACAATTCCATACCACTAGCAACCCAGAAGTTCTTATTATAAGACTTCATTACTCCAAAAAATGATTTTTTTTCTATACTCATTATTTATTTTTTTAGAATGAAAAAGCTCATGTAAAAAAATTACCTGAGCTTTTAAAAATATTTTAATTATTTAGTAACATTTTATTCAATATGGTTATATAACACCGTGCATTAATTTTTTTAATGGTTTGTTAAAAAGCATAATTAAAACTGATATGCCAACTAAAACAAAACCTAGTGTCGAAAATACGGTTATATATTTTTCTAATCCTTGTGCAGCGGTTAGTGCTTCTCCAGTATCACTATGACCACCAGTAAAAGCAGCTATTTTACCACCAACATAATGTGCGATGGCAAAACTTAAAAACCAAGCTCCCATTGCAGTTCCTGCTATATTTTTAGGAGATAATTTAGTAACCATTGATAAGCCAATTGGAGATAAAAATAATTCTCCTGTAGTGTGTAATAGATATAAAATAACTAAAGTTAATAATGGTACTTGAAAAGCTTCGTTTACAAACTGCAGTCCGATATTTGTAACTAAAAAACCTAAAGCTAATTGTAAAATACCAAAGGCAAATTTCATTGGAATACTCGGGTTTTTTCCAATATTTGCTAACTTAACCCACATTACCGAGAAAATAGAACCAAATACTATTATAAAGAAAGGGTTGAAGAACTGTGTCATTGAAGCTGGCATTTCCCAACCAAAAATTCCTCTGTCCACATTTCTATCAGCAAATAAAGTTAATGATGTTCCTGCTTGTTCAAAACAAGCCCAAAACGTAATATTGATTATCATAAAAATCAATAAAGCAATCATTCTGTCTTTCCATATTTTTACTTTTTCTTTAGAATCGGCATCTATACCGGCTTTAATTAATACAAAAGAGATTAATATAAATAACCCAAGTAAGATATAATCTAACCAGCTATTTTGCAGAATTAAGAAATAAGCAACAGGAATAAGCAACAGGGATAAGAGAGCAACCAAATGTGCCTTTTTTAATGGACCAAAAACTTTTTGATTACCTTCTTCAGTAAATCCAAGTCCTTCAGCTGCAGCATAGTTCTTTCTTCCAGTCCAAAATATAATTAAACCTAATAGCATACCAAATCCAGCTAATCCAAATCCGTATTTAAATCCATAGGTTTCACCCACATAAGCAATAACAGTGGTTGCTAATAGGGCCCCAATATTAATTCCAATATAAAATATGGTAAAACCAGAGTCTCTTCTAGGATCGTCGTCTTTATACAACTTACCTACAATTGTAGAGATGTTTGCTTTAAAATACCCATTCCCTACAATTAAGGCTCCCATACCAATCATTAAATATTGTTCAGACCCTCCTAATATCACAAATTCTCCAATGGCCATTAAGATTGCTCCTAACAAAACTGCATTTCTATATCCAAGAAATTTATCTGCCAATTTACCACCTATTATAGGAGCCGCATATACCAAACCTGTATATGCCCCATAAATTATTGCGGCATCAGCATCACCTTTCATAAGTGATTTTACCAAATAAAGCGTTAATAACACTCTCATTCCATAGTAACAAACTCTTTCCCACATTTCTGAGAAAAATAGAGTCATTAACCCATCTGGATGCCCTAATCCCTTGCCTTTTAAAAGGTTTTTATTGTCTGTATTCATATATAATTTTTTATTTTATAAAAAAGTTAAGCTCATAGTTTTTAGTTTTCTGCTTATTATAATCCTAAGTTATCATTAGCATGCATAACCCGTTCGTTATCTTCAGCAGCATGTGTTAAACGTTTTAATGGTTTTAATAATAAAACAAATAATATTCCAATTATTACAGTAAAAATTAATATTCCAGAAAACACGGAATATTCACCATAATTTGAAGCCGATTCACCAACAAGCCCCGCTAATTTGTTTCCTAAACCAGAAGCCGCAAAATAAACACCCATCATTAAAGACGCATATTTAACAGGAGCCAATTTAGTTATAAAAGATAAAGCCACTGGAGACAAACAAAGCTCTCCAAGTGTATGAAAAAAATAAGCCAAGACTAACCAAATCATACTCGAGGTTCCAGATTTTTCAAATTCCATAGCCGCAAATACCATAAAAAGAAACCCAAAACCCATAATAATAATTCCCAATGCCATTTTAAATAATGAAGAAGCTTCTTTACCTTTTAGTTTTCGTTTAGCCCAAAATCCAGCTACTATGGTTGCAAAAATAATAATAAAACCAGCATTTAAACTTTGATACATTACCGTTGGGATCTCAAATAATCCAAAGAAATTTCTATCAGTTTTAGTCTCTGTATATAAATTCATAAGCCCACCCGCTTGTTCAAAAGCTCCCCAAAATATAATTACCATGATAAAAGACAGTAATAAGACTAAGAATCTGTCTTTAAATATTTGTGAATCTAATTCTTTGTAAATCATAATTAACAACGCAGAAATGGCCGTTAAGAAAATGAATAACAAACCAAAACCCCATTCTAAAGCATACCATCCATAAATGGATGCTAAAAGTAAAACACCAACAATAAGTAATTGCTTTGGAGATACTAATAAATTAGAATACAGTTTTCCATAAGACACCTCGTCTACATCGTTCGATCTCGGGACAAAATCACCTACTTGTGTTAAATATTTTTGCCCAAAAATATAATTAATTAAGCCTAAAACCATAACAAATCCAGCAAGCCCAAATCCAGCATGCCAACCCCATTTGGCAACAACGCCACCTATCACCATGGTTGCTAATAACGCCCCAGTATTAATTCCTATGTAAAAAATACTAAAACCTTTATCTCTTCTAATATCACCTTCCTTATAAAGACCTCCAACCATTGTGGAAATGTTTGGTTTTAACAAGCCAACTCCTAAAATAACGAGTCCCAGCCCTGTGTAAAATGCCCAAATATCGGTAAGAATTAAAACACCATGCCCTAAACATAAGATAATGGCACCATATAAAACTGCCTTTTTTTGTCCAATTAATTTGTCTGCAATCATACCGCCCGGAATAGACATCACATAAACTAACATTGTGTACCAACCATAAAGAGCGAGCGCTTCTTTACTGGTCCACCCTAAACCGGCTCCCCTGTCATCATCACCTAATGCTGAAGTCGTCATGTACAAAACTAATAAGGCGCGCATTCCATAATAAGAAAAACGCTCCCACATTTCGGTTAAAAATAAAACATACAATCCAATGGGTTGGCCCCAAAGTTCTTTTTGGTGGGTTTCTAAGGTGCTGTTTGCCATTTATTTATTGTCATTATAAATATCCCAGAATTGATATATTTTATTTAGTTGTGATTAATATAATCTTGTTAATTTGAATCAATCGTTGCAGTTTTATTAATAGTTTCCAAGTTTACTAAAAATTCTTCAAAAAACACTAAATAATTACAATTAAATAAGGCTTAGTTCATATAAAAACAAGATATAGTATATTTGTGTTTTAAAACCGAAAAATTCATGTGTGCTTCAATTTCTGGCTTTTCTAAATTATCTAAATCTAAAAAAATTGATTGGATTGTTCAAACCTACTTTTCTAATGCCGAAGATGCAAAACGCATTTTAAAACAATATTGGAATACGAACGAAAAAATTCAACAACTTCATGATGAATTTATCGAAAATACCATTACAAATTATTATTTGCCACTAGGCATTGCGCCCAATTTTTTAATAAACGGAAAGATATACGCCATACCAATGGCTATTGAAGAAAGTTCGGTAGTCGCGGCGGCAAGTAAAGCTGCGAAATTTTGGATGGATCGAGGCGGATTTAAAACCAAAGTTATTTCTACAACCAAAATTGGGCAAGTTCATTTTATGTATCATGGAAATCCTGATTCACTTAAAACATATTTTACCCAAATTAAACCGCAACTTATTGAAGCCGCTAAACCCATTACTAAAAACATGGTCAAACGTGGTGGTGGTATTCTAGATATTGAATTACGAGATAAAACACAAGATATAGAAGGTTATTACCAACTACATGCATCCTTTGAAACGCTTGATGCTATGGGCGCTAATTTTATAAACTCATGTTTAGAACAATTTGCAAATACTTTTAAAAACGAAGCATTAACTTTTAATGTTTTTTCTGCTGAAGAAAAAAATATTCAAATAGTGATGAGCATCCTTTCAAACTATGTTCCAGATTGTTTGGTGCGTGCGGAAGTGAGCTGTAAGGTTGAAGATTTAACTGAAGACAAAACTATGTCAGCAAAAGAATTTGCAATAAAATTTGTTCAGGCAGTTAATATCGCTGAGATAGAACCTTATAGGGCGGTAACTCACAATAAAGGTATCATGAATGGTATTGATGCCGTAGTTTTAGCTACCGGTAACGACTTTAGGGCTATTGAAGCGGGTGTTCATGCCTATGCATCAAAAGAAGGCAAATACAGCAGTTTATCGCATGCAAAAATTGAGGACGGTATTTTTTCGTTTTGGATGGAAATCCCTTTGGCACTCGGGACTGTTGGAGGATTAACAGGATTGCATCCATTGGTGAAATTATCATTAGAATTACTGCACCATCCAACCGCAAAAGAATTAATGCAAATTGTCGCAGTTGCGGGATTAGCACAAAATTTCGCAGCTTTACGTTCACTAACAACTACCGGTATTCAACAAGGCCATATGAAAATGCATTTAATGAATATTTTAAATCAATTTAAAGCTACCGACGCCGAAAAACTAATCTTAACAGATTACTTTAAAACAAATACCGTTACACATAGCGCTGTTGTTGAAGCTATTGAAAAGTTAAGAATGCCGATTAATAATTAACAAATGCAGACATTTTACAGCAACGGAAAACTCTTAATTACCGGTGAATATGTGGTGCTTGATGGAGCATTATCACTTGCCTTACCAACAAAATTCGGGCAATCATTAATCATTGAATCTATAAATGATCAAAAATTAGTTTGGAAAAGTTTTGATGAAAAAGAAGAAATTTGGTTTGAGGATACGTTTTCTATTAATGAGATTGCTTCGGGTTTTTCCAACCCTCGCAATGACCTTTCAAATAGAATTATACAGATTTTTAATGCTGCCAAAACATTAAATCCCGATTTTTTAAATACAAAAAACGGCTATAAAGTTTCAACTCATTTAACGTTTCCAAGAAACTGGGGATTGGGTACTTCTTCTACTTTAATAAATAATATAGCAAAGTGGGCTGATGTCAATGCTTATGAGTTATTAGAAAAAACATTTGGTGGTAGTGGGTATGACATTGCTTGCGCACAAAACAACCATCCCATAACTTACCAATTAAAACAACGCTTTCCTCAAGTTAACAAAGTAAATTTCAATCCCACTTTCAAAAATCAATTATTCTTTGTCTATTTAAATAAAAAACAAAACAGTCGAGACGGGATTGCGAGTTATAAATTGAATAAAGGAAATATTAATTTTGCCTTTTCTGAAATAAACGACATTACCAACAAAATTATTGAAGCCTCCACATTGTCAAATTTTGAATCTTTAATTACACGACACGAAACTATTATCTCAAAAATCATTAAAATTAAACCGATTAAAGACCTCTTATTTAACGATTTTAAAGGCAGTATAAAAAGTCTTGGTGCCTGGGGTGGTGATTTTATATTAGTTACTTCAGAAGAAAACCCCTCTGCCTATTTTAAAAACAAAGGATATAATACTATAATACCCTATTTAGACATGGTATTATAAATACAAAAAAAATGCCTCGTAATACGAGGCATTTTTTTTGTATTCAAATTTATTTTTAATTCTTATTGAATTTGATTTTTGGCTCTGTAATCCTCTATTTCAGCTACTTCCTTTAACGCTGTAAATAGTTTAGAAGAAACCACATTTAATTTTTGTTGTTCTACTCTATTAGCAGCCGCTTGATAATTATCTAATTTAGGTGCGCGTTCCATTTTAGTTACTTGAATCATATACACACCGTTTGAACCATCTAACAATTTAGAAGTTTGTCCTTCTTTTAATGCAAATGCAGCACCAACAACAAGAGGTTCTCTTCCAACTCCCGTAATAGATGGATTTTTCATATTGATTGCAGAAGCCGTTCTTACCGTAGTTTTTTCAGCTTTAGCTAAAGCATCCAAATTAGTAGCTGATGCTCTTTTTCTTATCATTTCTGCTTTCTTTACATTACGAACAATTGGAGCAACAGTTGCTTTTGCATCTTCAACAGACATAAGTCCCTTTTTGTGTTTCGCAACTAATTGAGCAATAACATAGCCGTTAGGAATATTAAATCGTTTTATATCTCCAACATTCGAATTTTCCTCAAACGCCCAACGTACAATAGGTCGTTGACTACCAATTCCAGGAATATTCTCATCTAATTCTTTAAGACTATTTACTGGATTAACAGAAAAGTTTTTTGACTTCGCTGCACTTTCAAAATCTTTGCTAACAACAGCTATTTCAAAATTTGAGGCATCTCTAAATATTTTATCAACAGTCGTTTCAGATGGTTCAATTATTTGTGAAATAGTACCAACTTTAACAGCCTTATTTTTAGACTTTTGCCCTTCAATTTCCATAACATGGAATCCGAAAACAGTTTTTACAACACCTAGATCCCCTACTTTACCTTCAAATTCAAAGTCATTGAACTCAGGAACCATGCTATTATAAGCATGCCAATCGTAACGTCCTTCCTTTTCAACACTTCCTTGATCTGCAGAAAAAGTTCTAACAAATTCCGGGAATTTACTTTTATCAGCTTTTAAAACAGATAACAAACTATCAGCAATTATTTTGGCTTGAGCTTCTGTCTTGTTTACTTCTGGCCCTGCGCTTTGAGATCCAATAAAAGGAATTAATATATGTCTAACTTTAGCAGAATCTGGAATTTGTTTAACAGCAATTAGCTTAGATATTTTATAATATCCGTTATCTTTATAAGGACCATAAACAGCGCCTTCATTAAGATTATAGATACTATCAGCCGCTACCACCGGTAAACTAGATTTAAACACAAAACGACTATCAAATTTAATATCTGAATGTGAATTGATAAAGCCTTCGTTTTCGGTTGTATTTAAGAAGCCTATTACGGTTTCTTCAGACTTACTACTGTCGTTGTACTCAACTTTATTATTTAAAAGACCTTTTAAATCTGATATAATTGATTTCTCATCTTCCGAAGAAGCTTCCTCATTAAATTGCACAAATTTAATATCTCTTGAAGCCTCAACTTCGAATTGTTTTTTATGCTTATTTATGTAATCAGAAATATCTGATTTTGAAATCTTAACTAAACTATCAGATATTGAAGAATATGGTATTTGAACAAATTTAATATCGACTTTATTACCTTCTAATTTATGCTCCAATTCACCTTCTACTAACGTACCGGTTAAACCAGCCTTAACCATATTAATATAGTTTTGTTGCAATGCATTGGTAGCTAAAGATTTTTCGTAATTAACCCAACTATCATATCCTTGCGGGGATGTTTCTTTTAAATTTGCTATGTATTCGTTTAACTTATTTTCATCGAATAATCCGGCAGCATTTAAAAACTCCGGGCTAGTAGCCAAAGCAGTTTTTAACAAATCTCTCATCTGATCTTTTTCGATAGTAATACCGAGTTTCTCAAACTGAGATTCTAAAACGGCTTGTCTTACTTCTTGCTCCCAAACCTGGTTCATTACTTGGGTGCTTGTTGCATTTGGTCCTGCCTGACGTTGTAACGCCTCGACTTTTTCTAAAAAATATTCACGAGTTATATCTTTCCCGTTTATTGTTGCAACAATATTCTGTGATTTTCCTGCAAATGCATTTTCGTTTTTAAACAAATCTGCTAATACAAATGAAAATAACGCTAACGCTATTACTATTATTAAAAATAGTGAGCGTTGTCTAATCTTATTTAAAACTGCCATCTAAAATTATTTTTTTATTCCTATGGTTAGGGTTAAGCTTGTTAAGTTGATTGCCAATTACTAATTGACCTATTATCGTGCGCGAAAATACTATTTTCTATTTAATAATAAAAGCAGTTAGATGTTTAATTATTTACAGTTAATCTTCATCTAAAAGTTTCAGTTCTACAAGGTCAATTTTGGTGTTAGAAACTTCCAAAATTGTAAACTGAAAGTTTTCAATTCTTACAATTTCATTTTGTTTTGGAATTTCTTCTGTATGGTTTACAATTAAACCACCAAGAGTTTCAAAATTTTCATGTTCTGGAAGATTTATCTTAAAAGCTTCGTTAATATAATCTACCTCTAATCTCGCAGAAAACCTATATGTAGTATCATTAATTTTTTCTTCTATTAAATCTATTTTGTCATGTTCATCTTCAATTTCACCAAACAGTTCTTCAACTATATCTTCAATAGTCATCATTCCAGAAGTTCCGCCATATTCATCTAAAACAACCGATATGCTTTTTCGTTTTTTAATAAGAACACTTAATACGTCTTTAATAAGCACCGTTTCTGGAACGAATTCTACCGGAAGTATCATTGCCTTAATATTTTTAGGTTTTTTAAATAACTCAAAGGAATGTACATACCCTACAATATCATCAATAGTTTCTTTATAAACTAATATTTTGGTAAATCCAGTTTCTGTAAAAAGCGCACTCAATGATTTTATAGAATCGTTAATTTCAATGGCTGTAATTTCGGTACGGGGCACCATTACTTCCCTTGCTTTTACTTCGGAAAATTCTAAAGCATTTTGAAAAAGTTGTATTTCTGAATCTACATCATCATGTGCTTCAACAGATTCCATCTGCTCGCTTATATAATTTCCTAATTCTACTTTAGTAAATGCCAGTTGAATTTGGTCTCCATCGGTTTTAAAAACATGTTTCAAAACAAAATCTGAAATCCAAATAACAAAATCGGATATAAAAGAAAACAACCCATAAAACAGGTATGCAGGTATTGCTAAAGCTTTAATTAAAGTGTTAGCATAAATTTGAAAAAATACTTTTGGCAAAAATTCTGCGGTTACTAAAATAACCATAGTTGAAATAATGGTTTGCGTTAACAAACTAAAATCAGTTAATAGTAAGTCTAAAAATGCGATAGAAGTTGGCACCATCGTTTTAAACCAATCGACCAATAAATCCCCCATAAAAAAACCATAAATTACAAGAGCTATATTGTTACCAATAAGCATGCTTGCTATATATTTTGATGGTTTTGCAGTAAGTTTTATAAGAATTTTAGATAGTATTCCATCTTGCTTTTTTTCAATTTCTATATGTATTTTATTCGAAGACACATATGCAATTTCCATTCCTGAAAAAAAAGCAGAAAGTATTAATGATACTATAATGATAATAATATCGATACTCATTTAGTTTGATTTATCTTTATTCTGAAGTTTTTTATTAAATTTTCTTCTAAAGAAAAACATAAAAATTGCAAGTGCTGCTAATCCCAATGAAATATATGATGCACTTTTATCGTAGTCCCATTTCATAATACCATCGTATAAAAACAATGCAGCGAACACCAAATAGGCATATTGAAAAATCTTAGAAAACATCATAATCTTTATTTTATTCTTGTGTAAAGATAATTAAAATTGAAGAAGTACCATTTACAAATTAAATTGAAAACAATAAATTTAATCTTCGACTGTTACATAACCTGTAACTTCTATTACTTCGGCATTTGTGAATTTTGAGTTTGAATCGAAACCATTTCCATTTATAATATCTTTTTCACTCGTAAATGTTACTGGTTTATTAGTAAACAACCATTCCTTTTTTTGATCGTAATATAATTGCTCTGATTTTAAAATTCGATTATCCGCCGTGGTAATTATAACATTACCTTGTAAATCTATGAGATTGGTATGGTCGTAAATAATGCCATAATCTGATACAACAACACTTTTTTTATTTTCATCATCGTAGATATATAAGGTTAGGCCCTCCGGAAATTCATTATATGGAAATTCTCTATTTGTAAAATCCAGCATTTTAGGGCTTAAAAGATTTGCCGTTACCCTACCAGAATCTGTATATTTTAAATTAATATTTTCGGCAACTCCAATAGGTTCATTTTCAGAAATACCCATTTTTTGAACCTGCTTTAAACTGTCGTTACACGAAAAAAACATAGTCACCATAAATATGGTGACTATGTTTAAAATATTATTTAAAATTGCTTTTCTCATCAAAGGTTTGGTACGGTAACCGAAGCTCCAATCCAACAATTAAGGGTTATTGTTTTACCAGCCATCCCACCACTAAATATTTCTGCTTTTGTTGGTGCTTTAGCCGCGTAACTTGCAGCTGATTGATTTGCATTACCTTGTTGCGTTGCATCAACACGTCCAGCTTTTCTTGCTTCCTCAGCAGCTAACCAATAAACAGCTCTTTTATTAAAGTTTGTGTCACCACAACTATTTGCACTTGCTGCATACATAGCTGCTATTGATAAATAAGGACGCCCGTTTGAAGGATTTAATCTAATAGACTCTAAAAAAGCCTCTTGCTCGTCCATAATTACTTTTAGATTTTAATTTTAATCCAATCGTATTATTAAGCTGTGCTTTTTTGAAATTATCTGTCTCTAATTTAATTGCTTCCTCGTAAAACGAAATAGCTTCGTTTGATTTACCTTGTTTATCCTTCAATACCCCTAGGTAATATGCTGATTTAGCAGATGGACTTAATGCGTGGTAAGCATTAACTAACTTAAAGAATAATGGATCATCAGTACAATCCTTTTCAGACATTTTTCCTGCAGCTCTTTGTAACCAAACAGCATTATCTTTATTCGCTTCAAAATCTTTTTGATATAAAGGAATTAAGTTTTCACAATTTGCTCTTTCACCTAATTTTTGGTCGATTCCAGATGAAATCAAATCATAATTAGTTAAATAACTCTCATAATATGCTTTATACTGTGTTTCTTTTCTTGATAATTCTGTTCCTGCTTCTTCTTTAACAATAATTTCATTTAAGCTCAAAGAATAATTTTTCACTTCATCTTCAACTTTCTCTACAATATCATCATATTTATTAAACAAATCTTTCGAAGGTTTTTCTCCAGCATCATATAAATCCACCATCAATGAAAAATAAGTATACAAACTTTGTGGATTTGTAAACGTTTCTTTGTCTGCTTTGTATGCCGCATCGAAACATTCGTATAGCTCCAAGTTTGTTTTATTTAAAAGCACCTTGTTATCGTACATTAACTGACATGACTGTGCAGCATATTCACCTATAGGTGTTTTATCAGGAAAGTGAACTCCTCGTTCTTTCCAAAGTTTTAATAAATCGTTTATAAACGCAGCTTTATCTGCCCCAGTTGTTTTTACAATTTTATCCAGTAGAATTTTTTCCCCATCTACATAAATGGCATTATTAAATTGTGGACATTTAACTCTTACATCCATCCAAGGTTGGTAGGCTGCATCATAGTTTTTTGCTTTCACATATTCATGGAATATTGACAATTTAGTCATACACTCCTCATCTTGCTGTGCAAAACTAATATTTAAACCAATAAATAATAATGCTAGTAATAATGTAATTTTTGTTTTCATGATTATAATGTTAAGCTGTTAGTCATATTTTCTTTTTACAAACCATCTATCGTTCAAAGATAAACTTATTTGGAAATTAATAAAATTCTCTTGTATCAAATTGCTGTTCGTTGTTCCTCTTTTTCCTAATTCAAAACCTAAATTGGCATTAGAGAAAAAACTCCCTACTGGTAATCCTATACCAAAAGATATGCCAAACTCATTAATTGATTCATTTTCTATGTTTAAACCTGTTTTCTCATAATGCAATCCGGCTCTATAAACAGCTCGCTTAAAATAGCTTGAGAACGAATTGTACTGTGGGATATAGAAACCTCCTAATGATATAGTTGACCCGTCTTCATATGTTGTTGCCGCACTGCTATATAACTTATTATAAAAATTACTAGTTTTTTGCGAGGTATATTCTGCACCAACAAACCATTTTCTAGGTTCGCCAATACCGGTTCCAATAGAAAATTTAGATGGTATTACTAAATCTGTTTCCAGTAAACCCATCGCTTCTAAATCTGTATTGATAGTATTGACAGCAAATTCCTGTCCTGTCGTTGAACTAATAGTTATAGTTGAAAACGATCTTTCGTTTTTAGATACTAAATTACTTTCAGGTCTATACGTTAAACCAGAAACGAGTTCTAACTTTTCGTTTAACATGGTTTTGTAAGATAAGCCTAAATTTAAATTTATGCCACTTAAATCTGAACGATTACTTTCTCTGGACTGGTATTGGGTTAAAAAACCGTCACTATCATAAGAATAGGTTATTGTACTATTCTGAACATTTCCGAAATTATATTGAAAATCAACGCCTATGCTAAAATCCTTATTAATTTGATATCCGAAACCAAGAAATGCTTTATTTAATCCGCCTTGACCTTTAAATTTATCACTAATATTACCTTCCGAATTGTTTGATTGCAATTTATATCCAACGGCGGTATAAGGCAGCAATCCAAAACCAAAACCAAATTTACCTACTGGAACAGATAATGCTAAGTAATCAAACGTGGCAGAAGATGCTCGATCGCTGCCAGAATCACTTTTCAAAGTAAGCGAATTATTACTTCCACCTACCGTAAATTTAACAGGCCTGCTTTCGTTATTAAGCATTTCTAAATTTTTCCCAGCATAAGAGGCAGGATTACGTAAATTAATATGAATACTATCTGTATAAATACTTAATCCACCCATACTTCTATTTTCTACAGTACCTTTAAATTTAAGACTTCCTATACCATAAAAAGAGTAAGGAGAGGCTGTTCCCTCTTGTCCATAACTGCTAATTGTAAAAACCGCAATAAAAACTAATACAAGTTTTTTTATCATTCGTTCGAATTATATTGTAAAATAAAGTTTAATCCCTCTAAAAGAAAATTAGAAGTGGCAAATATGCTACTTTTTAATTGCTTTGACAAGAAATTACAGTCACCTCCTGTTAAAATAACTGTTAAATCTGAATAATTTTGTTTATAAGCATCAATTACGCCATCTATTTCCTTTAAAACACCATGTACAACACCAGAATGTATGGATGCATTCGTAGAATTACCAATAAGGCTATTAGGCACATTTGCTTCCAATAACGGTAAATTTGCCGTTAAATTATTTAAAGATTTATAACGCATATTTAAACCAGGCGAAATGGCCCCGCCTAAATATTCATTATTACTATTTATAAAATCATAAGTAATACAAGTTCCGGCATCTATGATAACCACGTTACAATCAGGAAACTGCCTAACAGCAGCACATGTAAGCGCCAACCTATCAACGCCCAACGTTTTTGGTGTTTTATAAAGATTTTTAAAAGGCAGCTTAGTTTTTGAATCTAAAATTAATAAATCAAAAAGCGATTTAATTTCAATAACATCCGAATCCTTTAATCTACCTACCGAAGAAATAATAGCTTTTTTAATTGTAACATGTTTCTTTACAATAGCCTTTACTTCTTCTAAAATCAAATTAAGTTCAACAACATTTTTATATTTAATCTTATTGTTCTTAAAAACAGCAAGTTTAACAAAAGAATTTCCAACGTCTATAATTAAATTCATACTACAAATTAAAGTAATAAAATTATAAAATGATAAATTATAAATATACTTATTTAACTTATTATATTGATTTCAAAACACATAAAGCCATTTGCATAAAATAACATTAAAATCTAACGATTTTTTACAACTTTCATTTGGTGAATAGCAAAAATGAATATATATTTGCAACCGCTTTGGCGAGGTACCTTAGCTCAGTTGGTAGAGCAAAGGACTGAAAATCCTTGTGTCCCTGGTTCGATTCCTGGAGGTACCACGAAAAAATCCCGAAACTTTAATGTTTACGGGATTTTTTGTTTTTACAAAGTAAAAACTAAGTAGCATTAACTTTGTTCTACTATTTGTGTTTCTTCATCAGTTAAACCAAACAACTCATACACCATTATATCAATTTCATTTTCTGTTAGATTTATTTGGATTTGCAGCGCTTGAGTCTTTTTTTTGTTCTCCTAAAAAAAAATTTATAACCACTCAATTTCGTCCTTTTTGGATAGTGGCATGCCATTTGTTTTTTTAATAGCTTTATTAAGTTTTTTAGTGAAGTCTGAAAAATCTAACTTGTACCAGTTTTCGAGTTTGCGAGTTAATTTCTCAATTACAAACTGCGCTCATAAATAATTTTGAAATCTAACACCATAAAAATCCAAAATATGTCTTATGTGAGAACCATTACTTTAATAAATTGTTGAAATAAATGCATTACTTAATTTCTAATCTGTTTAACGATTCTATAAATTCTTGATTTTAGAAGTGTGTTTAGATTAGACTGGATGATTACATTCATAAGACCAAAATTCACTAAATAAATTGAACTAAAAATTTTCTAGCTAGATACTTTTTAAAACAAAACACTTACATTTAAATAGATTAAAAAAAATTCTCAAAAGCTCCTACAACCTAATCATCTCTTTTTAAATTAGTTTAAAACATATAATAAAATTTATAAATAACTGATTGTCAGTTACAAAATAATTCATTAAATTTGATAATCCTCAATATTTCTTATCACCCTATTTAATAGTAAGCCCATAATCCGCGATAAACTTATCAAAAAGTTTAACATTTTTAATCGTACGCATTATGAAAACCAACCAAAACCTTTATTTTTTAATAATATTACTGGTATTATCAGTTAATTGTAAATCAGACAAAAAAAGTAATACTGAAGTCAAAGAAATTTTAATTGAAGAAATAGAAAATAAATCAAATACTATAGAAATTGTTACTAGAAGCATGGAATTTCAATGTCCAGACACCATTTCTTCTGGATGGAACACTTTTATTTATAAAAACCTATCAAACGAAACTCATTTCTTCTTAATGGATAAATATCCTGAAGGTAAGACAATAGAAAACACCTTAAAAGATGTAGTTCCTCCATTCGAAAAAGGAATGGACTTAATTAATCAAGGAAATTCAGAAAAAGGGTTTGCCGAATTCGGAAATCTACCTGAATGGTTTTTTAATGTGGTTTTTTCAGGAGGATCTGGCCTTATTGGACCAAAAAACACCTCCATAACAACTATTAAATTAGAACCCGGTTACTACATTATGGAATGCTACGTAAAAATGCCGAATGGTAAATTCCACACATCTATGGGAATGGCTAAACCTATTATTGTAACACAAGAAAATAGTGGTAATTTACCTCCAACTCCAGATGTAGAAATAACCATATCAAAAAACGAAGGCATTAATTACTCTGGTAATCTTACCAAAGGAGAACACATTTTTTCAGTTTATTTTAAAGACCAAGCACCTCACGAACACTTTATAGGTCACGATGTTAATTTAGTAAAACTAGATGCAAATGCAGACCTTGAAAAACTTGAAGCATGGATGAATTGGTCGACTCCATTTGGTTTAAAAACTCCTGTTCCAGAGGGTGTCACTTTTTTAGGAGGCGTCAACGAATCTCCGGCAGGTGCAACAGGCTACTTTAAAGCGACCTTAACTTCAGGTAAATATGCTTTTATTTCTGAAGTACCGGAATCGAAGAAAAAGAATATGCTCAAAATTTTTAATATTTCAGAATAATACAAAACAAAAAACCCTTCATATTTCTATGAAGGGTTTCCAAAAAAGGCAACGACCTACTCTCCCACAATGCAGTACCATCGGCGCTAACGGGCTTAACTTCTCTGTTCGGAATGGTAAGAGGTG
>Ga0102814_10000460_pt1 | contig 29661 bp, 20 predicted proteins | sample ColrivemetaGS741_FD_79112 | JGI IMG/M metagenome (GOLD analysis project Ga0102814, IMG submission 79112) | Estuarine microbial communities from the Columbia River estuary - Flood tide ETM metaG S.741 | ecosystem: Environmental > Aquatic > Marine > Intertidal zone > Estuary | place: USA...
CACCACCAACAGTGTCGTAAATAAATTCAGCCAGAGTATCATCTGTGCCATTAATATACGGATTATGAAGAACAGTTTTACCATTCTCATTGGGTGATAATACAATGTCGCTACTACTAGCAGATGTTGAAATTGTGATTTCTTGAGCACTGGAAATAGTACTACCATCTAAAACTAAATCATCAACTTTCAAATTATCTATTTTGCTATTAGCATCCACAATAATCGCAGAACCAGCAGTTAATGTACCTGCCACATGATCCAACATATCAACAAAGTATTTACCACCAACTACTGGTGCATGAGATGCTATGCCGGTTCCACCATCTTCAGCGCCTGTACCAATATAAAGACGATCACCGCCATTCGCTTGAGTACCAGTACCGTATGAGTAACCAAACTCACCAGTCTTTAGAATAGTAGGTGCATTTGCTGTTGTACTCGTTAAATTTTTAATCCGTGTTTTAGTTGTCATTTAAAATAATCCTGCGCTGATAGTTAGGTTTTCGCTTGACAATTCATTTGTCAGCTCAAATTTTTCAGTTTCTGCGTTATATACAATGATAGCTCCGTCTGCAATATTAGTCGCATCAACATTAGCTAAATCAGTTAAAGCAATGCCTCCAACCTTTACAGTTTGAGCCACAACTTCTTGTTGGCCACTCAGTGTAGCTCTTATTCTATTAGTCTGAGTTATCTTAGCCTTTATAGACATATGATTTACCGCGTAACGCTAGGTGTAACTTCTACCTGCCCTTCTAATATTCGCGTTACTGTAGTACCCCCATCGTTTGTAATTTCGACATCGTACACATACCGACCAGGTTTCATTGCTCCAGTCTGAGCAGCAGTTAGACTTATATTTACATTGCCTGTTGTCGGCGCTGCTATTGTTGCAGTAAAGTCAATTGATGTAGAAGACGTATAAGTTTTTCTTATCTGGCCTTCTGCAGTATATCCAGTGAGATCTAGTGTAGCGCCATCGTTATCACTTACAGCAACTTCGACGGTAAATGTCGCACCTTGATCTACTGATAAATTTGATATTACTGCCATATGATATGTCCTATTTACTTATTATTTATAAGTTTCAGTTGTTCAATGTCAGCTCTTAATCGTTTATTTTCTTCTTTAAGTTCTTTAATCGATTCGATAAAGAGTGCTGAAAGTTGGTTATAGTCTACCACCTTGTGTTCAGTTTCATCTAGTGTTTCTACATCACTGACAGCGGATGGTAATACCTTTTCAACTTCTTGAGCAATAACACCAGCTGCTTCCTTGCCATTTTTTTTCCAATTAAATGTAACACCCTCTAATTGAGATACTAATTCTAGAGCACCGTCGACCTTTTCAATATTTTCTTTAAGGTTTCTATCAGATAACTGATTATGGCCATACGCTGTAATGTTATCCGCAACAATTAAGTGCCCCAAGCTAGTTAGCTTCGCAGCATACGCGTTATGCACCTGAAATCTCATATAGCCGCTTTTGGCAAACAAGATATATTCATGGGTGTTACCAGCATATACACTGTTTCCTGAGGTGAATCTTTGATCAGTGTTTAAGCTAAGAGTAGGAGCACCAGAAGTAGCACCACCACTTAGGCCAGTTCCAGAACTAACACCCGTGATTGTGCCGGTGTTACTTGTAGCTTGTTCGTTATCGCCTAAGCCAGCTAATTTGTTATGCGATACAGAAGTCATTACCCCAGCCGCTGCTGCAGATGCTGCAGCTAACACAGCATCGGTGCCGTCACTTGATGCAACCGTGACATTACTGGTAGTAGTAGATACGCTTAAGTTAGTAGCTTGGTTAGGTGCCGAGTTTTCGATTCTGATTACATCATCAGTGGCTCCACTAACATCTAAATTAATACCAAAGCCTTGCGCAAGTACTATTGTGTCATTGTTATTTTGCGCTGTAATTGTTTTAAGTTCAGCAGAAGCTGTAGGTCCATTCCAATTATTAGTATAATCAGAAGATAGGCCCAATGTAACTTTCTTAAAGATGTTCTGTGACGAACCCTTATCGGTATTAGTCGCAACAAGGTTTAAGGTAGATCCAGTTAGTGTAGCACTCATTGAACAACCAGTAGAAGTTGCAGGTTCAGTTGTGTTTATGGTAAGAGAACTACTACCTGGTCTAACTACATGTGAATTAGAACCATCGTCGTTTATTGTCCATGAATAATTTGGAAGAGTAAATTCAGTTGTTAGCGCTTTATTAATATGACCTTGGCTATCTCTATCAAGTCCGGTAACCGCCATCAGCGTACCAGGAGCTCCTGAGGTACTATTTGTACTAATTGTTGAAGTAGGACTCGCAACAGGTTTCACCATAGCGATTGTAGCAGTAACATTACTAGTTTGAGTGCCAGAATTATCAGTTATTGATATTCTTGTTCCACGGTTAGTAGAAGCTAATTGGAAATAATTTCCATCCGCACTTACCCATCTAACATAATATTGGTCACCACTAATAAGTCCACCGCCATTTAATTGGCCAGAGTTAATAGTAAACGAAACTTTATCACCAACCAAAAGACCGTGGTTATCAGATCTAAGATCATTCGCATCACTCTCACCAGGGGTTTGACTGGCTGCTGTGTTTTGTACAAAGCTATTTCTGTCTAAACTTAATGATATGGAATCTCGCGTGGCGTCAGCATTATTACTAAATGTTGTAGGTATAACATCATGATTAATAGTAATAGTTTTATCTGAAGAAGCATCTGCATCAAATTTATTAGCGTTATTAGCGGTAGCAATTTGAAGTGCAGTACCTCCATTTAAAGTTAGAGTACCATCGCTTTCAGCTTGAGTTTGAAAACCAACTGTATGACCAAATTGATCAAACGTTAGCCCCGAGATAAATTCCTTAAGTACTGTACCTCTATCTGTCACATCCGAAGTATTGGCGTGGCTAATATCAATGAAATTATTATCGTCATTACCCGAGGTGCTGACAACAACACCGTTATTATTACCAATAAATCCAAATGAATCGTTATTAACTTCACTACTTATTGTCTGATGGTTGGTTGATAACAATTGGCCTATGCCTGAGTTATCGTGCGCTCTTATTGTGCCCACGTTAACGGCATCTATAATGTCGCCAACTTCATAATTTACGCCAGTAGTGCCAGCAATTGTATTCCAAACTGTTTGCCCTAAAATCGCAATCCTATATTTACTACCGACTACAAATGAACCATCATAGACTAATCCATTTGACTCAGGATCAGCAAATCTAACAGTTCCGGTAGTACCACTAACACTCGCTTGGGCTAATGCAGCACCAACTGTAAAAACATCTCCAGCCGAGCCGTATGAGCTACGAGATGCAGCTGAACCTGGAGTATGTAGAGTTAATCCGCTTGAGGCTAGCGTAGTTTGCTCACTCGTCGTTAGATTATCACTAACCGATTGCGCATCTCCAAGTACTATATTAGACCACTTTGTATTACCTGGTGATACAATTTGAAACACTTTACTATTCTTTGATGCCAAAATAACAGCATTAGTACCAGGTGCTTGCTGAACATTATTAGTTAAAATTGTTTTAAATATAGGTTGACTTGAACCTCTATCAGTATTTGCAAAGGTTACTGTATCACCAGTAGCTCCTGCGCCTGTAGTACCAGTAAGTGCTAAACCTGCATTAGCTGTTTCAAACCTTACAGTATCTTCATTAATCTCAGCTTGAACCGTTTCATCTACGGCTGTAGCGGCATGCGCATCAAAAACATTAATTGTTCTAAAGAATTTTTGAGATGAGCCTTTATCAGTATTGCTTACAGCAAATGATAATTTATATGGTACAGCTGCATCATCGGCCGAAGTTTGTGTCCAATCTATACTAACTGTAGCACCATCATCGCTATTAGCAGTACCGTTAGTATTGTCTTCCGCAAATTGCCATGGATGCGCGCCAATATCAAGATTGTCGCCGTCACCATCTTGAACACCAAATGTTTGCAAATATCTATCGTCGAAGTCAACTGATGTAATAGACGTAGTGTGTCCTAATCCATCAACTTCTATAGATGTTATTGCTGACCCAGCGTTTAAGGTAGATGCAGTATATGATCCAAAGCTACCGCTTATTGAAGAAGTATCAGCATGCGAATAAGTTATAGTCTTACCAGTACGATCAATCGTTAATCCAGTAACACTATCAGTGGTGGAGGTTTTAAAGTCAACAACATTGTCTGTAAGTACATTTACTCCACTGTTATCGCCACCACTCTGGCTAGTAGCCTTTAATGTCCAGAAATCGTAGTCAGTGTCTTCGGTAATAATGTTATGATAGTTTGTACCATCTACAGTTACCTGCCAAGAACCAGGAATAGCTGGTAATTGTTGCCCGGGGTTGCTGGGATCGTCTATTGCGGCTGGTCGAATACCTTCGTTCCATCTCAACCGCACATTGCTTGAATCACCACGTTCAACTTCAATTCCAGAAGTTTCATTAGCAACAACAGCTCCTGTTTTATCATCATGTAATACAATTATATTGTCGTCAACCGTTAATGTTTCAGTATTTAAAACTGTATTAGTTCCATGTACAACTAAGTCACCGCCTACATGTAGATTCTTAGCAACACTAGCACCGCCCTGTACAGTCAGCGCACCAGTTCCAGTTCCGGTTGACTGGTTAATATTTGTAATATCTACTAGTGGAATCTGTACAGCGTTGCCGTCATCGATAAATCCAAGGGTAATTGTATCAGTTACAGTATCAGCTGTACCAGAACCAAGACTTGCACTACCGACTTCTGCAGCTGTAAACTCCATACCAGCTACATATGCAGTACCGCTTGTACCAGCAACATAATTCCAATCTGTTGATACATCAGCATTAACTACTCTATAAACTTGGCCCACAACAAAGTTACCATCGGTGTGGAGCTCAGTGTTAGTATCCGCTTTAAGCTGATTAGCTTTACCAGAAATTTTTAAAGTATCTGAAGTTAAGTTAATATATTGTACGCTACCATCGTCATCTTCTAGTTCAAGAGTAGTCGTAATGGGTACAGTTGTTGCTGATGTCACCCGACCATATCGATCAACTGTAAGAGCTGGTAGTTCTGTTTGACTTCCGTAAGTAGCAGCTGTTACGCCACTATCAGTAAGAGAAAAATTAAAGTGTTGGCCATTAGCGTCCCATGTAGCATTTACTCCAACTTCCGTATTGCCTTCAATTAAATCCTTTGCATTATAGTACGTTACAATATCTGAAGTAACTGGATCCCATCCGTCATCATTGTCGTTGCGCTTAATAGCAACTGTTTGCCATGCTCTATGAGGGTCATACGCACTACTTCCATCTACAACTCGACCTTCGTTCCACTGTATTTTTGGTAAAATATTTTCATCGATGATCGGAGCAAATGTTCCATCGTCTCTCTCATTAGCGGCATTAAATGCTGGAATATTACCAACATTCATTGAGGTACGATCAATGCTAATACCCTGTGTGGTAGTTTCACCAGCTACTTCGAAGAAGGATGTTTTATATGTTAATGTACTACCTGTCGCGCCACCAATTTGTAGGTTACCTTGAACATCCAGAGTATTAAATGGTCTAATTAATAAAGTTTTTCCAGCATCGCCTAAAGTTAAATTGCCTTGACCAAAATTTATATCTTGTGTAACAGTTTGGCCATCGGTAGTACTAGTTCTAAGAACAGTAGTGTCTACTTGAATATCATCAGCATTAACAGTAATACCATCACCTGCTCCAACATCAAAGGTTCTATTGGCTTGTAAATTACCACCACCAGTTAAACCAGATCCAGCCGCTAGCGTAGTATCAGCAATCTCTTGCACTGCGCCTTTTATATTATTCGCTGTTAATCCTGTAAAGACAGTCGCAGTATCTACTAAGTCCATTCCTACCAACTTATTAGTGTCTATCTCAAGATTACCACTTTTTAGTGGAAGCGTAGGAGTAAATGTACCAATAATGCTATTAAGAATAATTTTGGTACCGCTTGGAACTGATTCTACTCTACCCTGAAATGTAATAACAGAATTATTTTCTTGATAAAGAGTATTGCCGACAGTAGTAAACGTGCCATCTAGATTAGCAGTATCAACTCCTGTAAGATTAATTGTTCCAGGTCTATCTCCATCAATTAGTTGTGCTAAGTCATTAATATTGTCATCGTTTCCTATCACACCAGCTTGAAGTTTATCTAGAGTTCCAGCTACTGTAGATGAACCATAAAATCCATCGTTATAAGAATCAGAATCACCTAAAGCTGAATTTAATAGTGTTACAGCGTTGGTAAGATTAGTGGCTCCTGCTGCTTCTGTTTGAGCAAATTCTGCAGTTGATACTGTAGCAACAAAGTCTTCAATTTCCACAGAACCTAAAGTTAGTGATCCACTAGCATTAGCGTTTTTACCTTTTATTGAAAGTCCTAATTGCACCATATAATCTGTGCCAGGATTATTTTCCGGTATAGTTTTAGTAACTGTAAATGTTCCAGTATTTAAGGTGACTGAAGATATGGTTCCTACCAGATTGTAACCAGCGTTTCTATCTACTACTTTAATAAAGGCCGAAACCTCATATCGAGTATGAATATCATTAGTAGTAACATCACCTGCTAAATTTACAATTCCGCCTACATACGAAGTATTTTCTAGATATACATCTGACTCTACAAACGCGTTACCATCGTTTCCATCTTGGTATAGTGTACTATTTCCAGTATCATACAGCGAAGTATTAGGTGCTAATGTAATATTTCCAGTAACTGAATCAATCGTAGCGACAACATTAGCTAAACTAAGTGATTCAGCCAGTACCTCTACAACATTAGCACCCTTAGATACGCCATCTGAATCTAAATCGAATGCTGTACTATAATTTAGCCACTCTGCAGTTGATGCAGTGCTAATTGGAACTGAACCAGTTACAGCACCTGACCCTAAAGAAACACCAATCTCATTAACAGCATCTCTAATATTGGTAGATGAAATAAATGAGTTATCAGTAAAGCCTGTATAAGTGGCTCCCGACCCGCGCAATGCAGTCTCTAGTTCATTGATGCCACCCACTAAGAAATTAGCATCTGTATTTAATGTTTCACCATTAGCAGTATGAATATCTTCGTATAAATTACCAATTTTTTCTGCGATAGTAGAACCAGCTGCAATTGCATATTCGGTTCCACTAGTATAGGTATCACCAACTGCTTGATCAATGGAATTTACCGCTTGCATAATCGTAGTAGCATTAGTACCATCAGCTGGACCGGATTGACCAAAGGTTATGGTTCCGTCAGCCGCTGCTCCAATCTGAGTATCTAATTCATTGATCGCACCTTCAACGTTGAACGATGCTGTCGTTAAAGTATAATTAGTTCTAGCCGAAGTGTCAGATCTCAAAAATCCTTCAAATTCATTTACAGCTGAAACAAGGTTATGAGTATTAGTATTTAAATCATAATTAGTTCTAGCAGTGTTATCTGTATTAATAACGCCCTCTAATTCATTAATAGCGCTTACAGCATCCGTCGTAGTATTAGTGGTTAGAGAAGCATGATTACCTAACTCATCTCTTAACTCTTCTACAGCGCCTTTAAAATGTTTTGACGTTAAGCCATCGAATGAGCCAGTTGTAGAAGTATATAAATCGTCTTCGTGTTCATTAACAGCTGATGTTAAGTCATTAGCTGCTGTCGTAAGATTTTCCGTAACACCAATATCGCTTTGCAATTCATTAAGAGCATCAACTGTATCAGTATAGCTTAGTGTAATATCAGTGTTATTCAAATGAGTTTGAGCAGAATTAAATCTGATAGCAAATGCATTGTCGCTATCTCTATAATTAATTAAAGTCGTATGATTATTTGAATCAATTGTATCAGCTAGATGATTTATTATTTTAATATCCCTAGCGCTATCATATGTGCCAGTGTATCCCTTTAGGTAAAGAACATCAGAACTAGTGTCAGCGTGATAAACCGTAGCATACCAAGTAGCAGTAGATTCTATATCTTGAAGCGTAGTAAATGAATCGGCTGGGTCAGCAGTTTGATATATTATAGTTCCTTCAGTATAATAGGTTAAATCGAGGCCGGTTGCTAAAGTAATTCCACCAACAATTGTTGGAAAATGAAATTGATCAGCGCCTAAACCTTCAGTAATGACAGTTGAGCCATTAGATACTCTAACACGAGCTCTATGATAGCTTTCAGAAATAAGCCTTAGGACATCTTGTGATTCAATTACAGTAGCGCCAGACTCTAAAATGTCATAACCAACATTAAAAGAACCAGTAGAGTTAGTAACCAAAATCTTAGGTTTATTATGTAGAGTTGATACACTTACGACTTCAGCTGTGTATGTGGTAACGCTACCATCGCTTTGAGTAATCGTATCACCAGAGGCAATTGATGCTAAGCTTGTGCTAGATTCAAAATCACTAGTATCTCTTAAAACAATCCATCCAGCAATATTATCAATTCTAGAATCTTTTAAAGCTGGTAATACGCTAGTAGTAGTTGAAGGAGTAACTAATACTCTATTAATTGAAGATCCGGATGTGTTAGACAGGGTATATACGCTAGATGTGATATTGCTACTCAATTCATCGATAGCACCTAAATCCTGTGAGACTATATTAGTATTTAGTCTCCACTCTTCAAAGGTATTAGTTTTTAAAGTTTTAATTTCATTGTTGGCCATTAGTTACCACCTAAGTTCTTTAATAGTTCTTTAATTTCAGCTAAATCGGCTTTTATACCAGCTATCTCATTTTCCTTTTGATCACTACGCTCAATTTGTTTTAATCTCTGTTGATATGCAGTATTGTTATTATTTATAATAGCTTGACTAGACATATCGCGCATCAAATGCAAATTATCTTTTATTTTTATAGTTGGCATTATGTCGTCGCTATAGCTCTAAAGTCTTTTACTGTAGGAATGTTAGTACTACTCTGACTTCTTAATACAATTTTAATTTGGAATTTACTAAACGGCTGCAACGCCGAATTTTCATAATGCACTTCGCTATAAACTTCGTTATCATTGGTTGGGATAGTTTCGTCTGGTGTTAACAGTGTCCATCCTAGTGCATCAAAATCAGCATCAGAATCAGAAGTTGTTTTATAGTATACATCGATATTAGAATGTCTAGGCTTATTAGCATTAATATACACATCTAATACGGTGCCTTCAGTCTGTAGTTCAACCTGTTTAGTTATATACTTAGCAGTGTTACTAGTGTTAGTACCAACAGTCTCTGGTACATACGTGCCACGGGTAGTATATTCGGTTGAATTAGCAGATGCGTCGTTAATTCTATTTTGTATAGTAAATAATGAAGTTCTATTAAGATCTATGATCGGCGTTAAGTTTTCTAACTCACTAGTAAAGCTACAAGTTAAATCAAACGTTTTAATTCTATTACTAGTTCCTTGATCAATTGCTTCATTTTGCTCTGACGCAATTAGATGAGGAACATTAAATTCGATATTCTTATTAGCTAAAACTCTCCCTATACTTGATACGCTTTGGTTATCTAAACCAGCATGTGCGTCCATAGACCTCGCAGTCTTTCCTTCCATACTATATTCAATTTCTGCTTGTGGAAATTCAATGCTAGCAGAGTTGATTCTTAACAGATCGTACATTTGATTTTCAGAGGCATATACCTCAGTTCCACCAGCACGAGTTCCTCTATCTGCAGTAGTAATAGTTTCTGACGGAATTTCTATGTAGTATGAATCTAATTCGGGGTCTATTACAACATGCACTGCGCTACCCTGAATAGCACTAACCTGAACACCGTTAATACTACTGCCTGGTAGGCCTGATATTTTAACAGTATGTCCAGTACCATACATACCATGATTTTTATGGAATACTTTAATTCGTGCCGCACCGTTGCTGCCGCTATTATCCTCAAATAATAGTGGATTTAATCCTAGCTTTTTATCTGGGACTTTATCGTTAATTAGGTTCAATGTGGCACTCGAGCTAAACGATGCGCGCTTCAATTTAAATTTAAGATCTTTACTTTGCTCAGCTGTCCAGGTTGAAGCGTTAGCAGAAGTAAAGAATACACCATCGTATGGTTGCTTGGTAATTCTCTTAGTAGTGTCGGTTAAATCAAATTCACTTGTCTCTGCTACGTAAACCTTGTACTTATCTGACATAGAAATAATAACAACTGCATATTCTGTGCCATCTTTTAGATGTACTGGATAATCCCAGGTAATAGGAGTTGCAATGCTAGCATTAGCATTAGCAAAATCAGCAACCGTAGTGCTTGCTTGTGAAGCAATATATGATGGATATACAATAGCATCTGCGCCAGGAATGATTCTCTGAGTAGGATATCCGTTTTGAACTTCCCTTAAAGAAACTTGAACTGGAATATTTGCGTCAATTTTATTAAAGAATAAATCTATTCCGGTAGTAAATACACCACCCTCAGTTTTAATTACAAACGTTTCAGCAATTGGATCGTAGTATTCGACTAATTCGTGTACTACTCGACTACCAGCATCATCGCGAATAGACTCTGATTGGTTAACTTCTCTAGTAGCAATTCTAGGAACCTTTGTATTAATAATAGTTCTTTGATAAATCTCTAGTAGCCCTTGAGCGTGGAAGTTTTGAGATACTTTAGAAGTTGACTCGTCATCGTTATTAGTACCGTCATCTGTTAACTTAAATTCTCTAGTACCAGTTTTAAAGCTTAATGAAGTTGTGTTTGGTATAATAAATGATCCTTCAACTTTACCAGAAGCATCAGTTGTAAGTACTCCACCGCCAGACCCACCAGTCGCATTATCATGAGAAGTGGACCCATTGTAAGTAGTAACTCCAGTTCGATCATGAAACTCAGTATAAGCTTCTTCTTTACAGTACGAGGTAACATTGACTCCATTAAAGAAAGCATAAAATTTAGTATCAGGTTTTAATAATTCTGCCTTAAAGTATACTTTACGCGATCGCATGAAAGGTATAAAGTTTGTTTCTACAACAAAATTTCCAACCTCTTTAGATTGAATATCCACCTGACCGGTTAAATATTTTTGTATGCCGTCACGATCCTTTGTACCGGTATTAGTAATTGCTTGAGTTTTCTTATCAACTTTGGCCAGTTTTTTACCCGTGTTATTTGCAACACCAGTTAAGCGAACGCCTTCTGCCTGGCTTATTCCTGTAATTCGTTCGGTTGATGTGGTAAGATATTCTACACCAGTCCAGTTTGTTTCCCATTCGTTCCAAACTGTTCCTAAAATACCGTCTGAATCAGCCAATGCTAACATTTGTTCATATTGTGAATTATCATCAATAATAATATCTGGGCGCTGGTCGGTCTCTTTCCATTCATCTGATTCGGGTGATATGACCATAGTACCAGCCCAGCTTATAACATTGTATGGGTTTACAAACTCCGCGTAAGATGATAAAGGCTGATTAATTTCTGTTACAGTGGTATATGGTAGAGTAACAACACCGCCGTTGTGTATTGTAGTAGTACCGTTATTCCCTGGCTTTTTAATTAGGTTAATATTTCTTTCATCGAACTGTGGTCGCAATATGCCGTTAGATTTATCTATAGAAACACCATAATCCGGATTACCGCTATCACCTACGTTATGTCCAAAGAATCCGTCAACAATAAATCCGTTTTTAAATCTTTGATTACCATTGCTATCTAGAATTTGTGCCTCAGAAGCACTTCTTTCTAGCAGTGAGAGTGAAGTATAGTATTCAAGATTTTTGACTCGTTGATCAAGTGCACCAATATCTCTCATAGTATATCTTCTATTGTCAATAGGTGTTACTATGACATCGTGTACGCCAAATACATATGGGTTTAGACGTAATGTATATAGATGCAATGCATTTTCAATATTTTCTGGCTCTACTGGATATCTAGAAGCCTGGCCTTTAATTACTTTAAACTTGCCTTCTTTAGTTAAGAATATTTTATCTAATCTCGGCATCCAGTGGGACAGCGGTACCGAACCAACAGCAAATGCTGGTGGCATTCCAGTCTGCGGTCCTTGTTGAAATCCAACTCCATTATTGTTTTTTGTAGGTCTAAAGTCTATAGCATCTCTAAGAGAAATGTTATTATAAGATGGAATATCTGCATAATCTGGATAAGAATCTACTGAAAAATAATCTCCGCTTCCATGTTCATAGTAGTCAAATTCTACGTAGTACGTATGACTAGGTTTTAGAGTTTCACCACCCTTTAGAATAAGTCGACTTACGTCATAAAAACCATCACGTTGTCCAGTATCTAAAATGAATCTATCAGTAACGTCGTTGGCTTGATTATTATTTTGGTCCTTTACGCTTAATAGGCTGAATACGTCAGGTACCCCAAGAGAGTAAGATTCACCTGCTGTTATTGTAGAGTCAGTGCTAAATGTAAACTGAACCCCTGATGCACCACCGCTACCGCCAGTTCTTTTTCGCTCTAGGGTTTTAGTTCTTCTTGACATGTTAGTGCCAGCAATATTAGCTATAACGGTTATTGTACCACCAGCATATTGATTTAACCCTACCGTAGTATTTGCATTAACGTGATCTGCTGAATATATTGAAGTAAGAGTACTACCAGCCGCAACATTAATTCTTTGCGTATCGTTGGTTCCATCTCCAATAATAATATTATTAAGATCAGCTAGTGTAGTGCCAGATGGAGGAGTTATACTTAGCTTTTTACCACTAGAATCTGTCGCACTGCCTGAAATTGTACCAACACAATATGCGCGCATTGTCATATCTAATCGGTTATTACCATCTTCTACCGAAGATACCGCCGTAGCTGGAAGAGGAAATACCAAATTAGTTCTACCAGCGTCGAATCGCTTACCAACAACAGCCAAGGTTGCTTCAAACGTGCCATCAGAGACTGCATCAACTGTACCAATATCTTGACCTGCATTCATTACTAGATCAAATACGTATAGTTCAAAGTCTGTACCATTAAACCTAAAATCACGAGCTCGACAAGTGCCAACAGTAGTACCATTAACACCACCATCTTTAAGATTAATTGTAGTAAAATCTTTTATGTCTGGAACTCCAACCATAGCTGAGGCGTTTAATTTGAAGTAATTTCCATAACCCACTGTAATAGATGAATCACCTGCAAGAAACTCATCAGTTGCTAATCTTGGCTTATCGACAATTAACTGTTCGGATGCTGTTTTTTCAATTCTTCGGCCGTCGATGTATGCGGTAGATGGGTCAACACCTATTGCAAGCTTATCAGCATCTCCTCCGTCTCCTACCAGCAAATAACCATTGTTACTTACTCCGTCGTTTAAATGCTCTTTAATGTCTAGGATAAACGGCGCTAAAACGTAATCGCCTGATTCTTCTTTAGTACGTCTTTCTAATCTATCTGATAACTCAGTGTCTATTGGAGCTTCATCTTTCTTAATTACTACACCATTTCTAATACTAACTAAATGAATATACTCATTGACCGGTGCTATATAAGTCGCATCGCTAACGCCTGGAACCGATTCATCAAGAGCTGGAAGATTTTGCTTAATTAGTGTGGTGTCAATCTTGTATCGATCACCGCCTGGTGCCGCAGCGTTAGTTGTGTTATTAGCGTTATCTTGTAAACTTGTATCGTCAGAGGAAGACACTAAGGTTTCTGCAACTCTAAGGCCTACTATATAATTTGGAGTGTTAATATAATGATCTAAAATAATGGTTTCACTTTCAACATATACGAAATTACCAGCAATAAAATAAACACCTTCTGAAATAGACGCAGCCGAACCAATTCCAGTAATATTAGGAATAGTATTAGGTGCGACGCTAGCGGTTTTACCAGCACTTGAAACAATGTTTTCGCCTGTTGCAAACACTTTAGTTATGGAATCAGTGCCAGAATTTGTGTATTTTATATAAAGAGTATCAACTAATGTTTCGCTTACATTAGACTCAGATGGTGTAGGTGTTAACACTTGAACATTACTATCACCAGCCACTGCATGAATTACTTCAGCAGTTACTCCAGTGGATCCTCCAGTAATAATGGTTCCAACAAAATCGCTTAAACCGCTTACTGGACCATCTAACTTTACATAATCATAGGCTACGTTTACAGACAGCTTACCAGCTAATACTCTATCGCCATCAGCAAATGTGTATTGCCCAAGCTTATCAATTTGAGCCTGAAGCGCTGTTTGCAATTGAGTAAGTTCTCTAGCCTGTACCGCAAAGCCTGGCTTAAATAGTATTCGCTGATAATTTTTAGATTCATCAAAATCATCAAGCGTGTAAGTAGTACCCTCTAGATTATTTACGTTGGTAATAGCCATTTATCTTCTCTCTTAAAATTCAATGATGCATTTAATATCTTCGGTTTGCGATGTAGTTCTATTAACAGGATTTCTATTTTCTAAGAAAATCATATCACCGGTACCTTTTACAAAATCCGGAGTATCAATTGCTGTTATAGTCCTACCGCCAGTATTATTATCTGATTCTACAGTGTCACCGATTTGAAATTCCTTGTAACCAGTCTTAGAATTTTGATAATACAATATTGTTGAGTTAGTAGTATTTACCCTTGCTACAAAAGCCTTAACACCACTGCTAGTTGAAATCACGTCATCTGCTATATAGCGGTTGGTTACATCATCATTCATGGTTAGTACTTTTAAACCGCTTAATAAATCAGAGCTTGCTATTGTTGTTCCACTAAGAACAGATACGTCACCAGCAGTAACTTTAGCTCCATCAGCTTGCGGGTTCTTAATAATAGCTATTTGTCTAAAGTCATTACCTACGGTTAAGTCAAAGTCTGAATTACCAGCACCTACTAGTTGAGCATTAAGTGCAATATAGAAAGCACCTAGCTCTGATACTGGATCTGTTCCATGTCCATTCAACGGAGAAATAACAGCTCGAGCTGTAGCGCTTGTGCCACCGCCACCACTTATAGTTATATCAGTAATAGTATAATGTCTACCGATGTTTTCTAGTGTAATGGCGGTTATCGAGCCATTGACTCGAGTTACGTTAGCACTAGCTACTGTAGCACCAGTTCCATCTCCATTAATTGTAACCGTAGGAGTAGAAGTATAACCAGTCCCGCCGTTAGTTACTTCAATTCTCTCAATACCACCAGCACCGTTACCGCTAACATTTAAGTTGTATGAGTTAGCTTGTGATTCTGCTTGTGGAAAGTTACTTGATGTTCCAGGTATTACAGCACTATCAATGCTTGCTACATTAGATGCACTAATAACCATTGGAAGAGTTTTAACTGGAATAAATGAATTAGTTAAAAACTTTTCAGCATCTTCTGTAATGATGGTGAACATATATTTCCATGTATAGCCATCTTCTGGTTGATATTGTGGTGTTTCGACTGTATGAGCAGGACGCTTAGAGGTAATCCCAGGGCCTGCTTTAATGCACTTATAAACTTTAAATTCATCAGTTAAGCAATAAAAAGGTTTATCGAATATATCTGAATCATTTGAATCCCAAGCTACAAATGTTTTGCCGTCTTCGTAATCTTCTCTTGGCACAACGTGTGTAATATCGCCTGCTGCGATTTTTTGCATGCCGAGTATGTTTTGGTGTGCTTCGTTAATGCTGTCGATGTGATCGCCAGGTACAAACGGTGTCGTATCAGAGTCATCAGATGTACTAAGAGACCAAGCATCAGCTTTACCGATGGCCAGATACACACTATTGTTTGTAACATCGGCTACATCACTTTTAAAATTCTCAGCATTGAGTTTTCTGAAAGGTGTAGTAATAATTGCTGCCATTTTAGTGCCCTATTCTATGTCTATAAAAGAATTAATGTTAAATGTATTTATATTATTTATATTGTTTGATTCGATGGTTTGACCTTCAAATTGTTCTATCTTTTGATTCATGTTAAATTTTTTGCTGCTGGTATAATATGAATCGCCTTTAAGGTTAAAGTAATCATTTTCTTCTATTATAGCACTACCATCATTTATATGATTAAGTGGAATGATTAGCTTATAAAGAACTTCTCTGACTCGAGTTCGATCGATCATAGAAGAATTAACTTTGATCCTAGGATTAAACTGATATCCTTGACCTGGGTTAGTAATTTCAACTGCGGTTATTTCAGAAGGGTATAATAAAGCTTCTGCTGTAGCCCCAGTTCCGGTACCAGTAATAGTTACTGTAGGTGGTTCAATGTGACCTCTGCCTGGCCTAGCTATTAGTATTCCATCAACTTGGCCTTGTGGATTAACTACAGGATAAGCTTCAGTTACTGCATAATATGGCTCATTAGCTTCAATATAAGTTGTTGGATATGCAGGTTCAGATACTTCTACCTCAGTTGTATCAAGATCATAGCCCGACCCTGGATTAGTAATCTTAATGTATTGAACCCCAGTTGGTTCTAATAAAAACTTAGCCGCAGCTTGTATTCTAATATTAGGATTATTAGCATCTGTGCCTAAAGGTAGCAATTTACCATCAGCATCAGTTGCAGTTGGTGGTCCTATAGTAATAGTTGGAGGTGTGTTGTAAAGTTTATTACCAGGTAGCGATGGTGCATCAACCATTGACCAGTTTACTTCAGATAAGCGTAGTCTATCATTAGCATATGCAGTATGTCTGTCTACTGCTAAATGCCAATAATCCACAGCATCGTTAGCTCTAAATTCAATGTCAAAGTATGTCCAATCTTGGCCAGCAGGAAATGCTGGTATGCCTATCGCGCCAATTAATGCGGCTGCGCCTGTCGTAGCGCCACCTCTAAGAGCAAGACTCATGGCCCCTGCATTTCCTTGAGTATTATACCAACCGCTTACTCTAAATAATTGCCCTGGTTCTAAATTAGTTCTATGATCATCTCCAGTAAATTGCGTAGCACCTTCCATAAAACTAAGATAAACACTTCCTGAAGGAGGAGGATTTCCACTTGAATCAGATGCATCAACATTAGTCCAGCCAACGTTATTGCTAGCAGTACCTGGCGCTTCGTTATATAAATTAAGCAAATCATCAAAGTGCCGAGTTTGAGCATTAATGGCTATTTTTCCAATCTTACCAGTTCCAGCCGCTAATGTTCCAACTGCTGCTGAAGCAGTATTAGGGTTATATCCAGTTGTGTCACCTGTTATACTATTAACAGATTCAATTCCACCTAAATTATTAAGTAGAGCAGTTGCGGTTGCAGTAGAACCACTGCTGCTGTCTGTAATCGTAATGGACGGCGCACTAGTATAACCACTACCAGTTCTGCTAACAACTACGGCTGTTAAGTTTCCGCTTGAATCTATTACCGGGCTAACTTGCGCAGTCTGATTAATATATGCTTTTATGCTTGGTTCAAATACAGATGCTATAGCTTCTATTAGGAACGGCAAATCTTCAACTCCAACTATACCAGGTTGAATTCCGGGCATCGAGGAAAGAGCTAAACGATTGGTTCTAGGATATGCTCTAATTAATTGATCAACAAAAAATCCTGTAGAAAGATTTTTAATCTTCTCAATCACTTCCTTATTATTATCTGATAGTGAACCATCAGGAGTTCTCAGTTTTTCCCTAATAGCTTGTAACAGTATGCTAATTTCACCGAAGAAAATAAAGCCGGCCGGGTGTACTAAACGACTATAAACTTGATCCCATGTAGTTTTATTTAGACCAGATTTAATCAGATAAGAATATTTTTGATAACGATAATTATCATGCAATCTAATTTTACTATCTGAAACAAATCCTTTACGTGACACAAATTGATTAGTGCTTTCGTCCCAGTTGCCAGATGATGGAATGAGTGTATCATCATACGGTTTACTAACTTCAACTTCTTCGTCAAATAATAATCTAAAAAACATTTCAACCGAATCACTTGAGCCTCTTACTTTATAGAAGTCAAGTATTCGCTTATAGAGCGTACTTTTATTAACTGATAAACCAGCCTGAGACCGCGGAATAGCTTCTGCAATTTCTTTCTGCATCATTTCAAGATATTGGTTGGTAGGATCAATTGACGGGTCTGAATTTTTATCAATATCCATCGCGTCTTCAATAGCATTAAGAGTATATGATGGACCAGGGCCAACCCAGTTTTTAACAGGAGTTGTTAATTCTGCCGCAAGGCCATTAAGGCCGCGCAAACCAGCAACTTGAAAAGTTTTACCAAGTGCTAATCCTTCTTCAGTGTCGTCATCTACTTCTCGTTTACTTCCTAAACTCCCAGGCAACTCGTTACCATTAGATATAAAAATATTAGATCTTTCTAAAGGATAACTAATCGTATTACTTATTCCCTCTATCGTATGAGTACCAGGAGCAGCTGTATCTGCAATTTGAATAGGACTGCCACTAATGCTATTAGATAGCTTTATTTGATTAGAAGAATTATAAACAACAAAATACGTAGCATTATTAGCCAATCCAGAAATAGGAGCATTACTTGATTTGTACTGAACTATAGTTCCTGCAGGCATCTGATTGGCCGACTGTTCAGCTACAGTTATCGTGTAATCAGCGTTATTAATATTAGCCAGTGTAACTGTAAATGGTACTGGCAACTGACCTGTTGTCGATGTAAGCTTTAAGGACGACGAAGTACCATGATAATCTGAGAAAAATTTATTATTTGCAAGATTGGGGTCATCAATTCTAAAAATGGCCTTAGAGTCTAATACTAAATCGGTATAACTTTCATCTTGGTCATAAATGAATTCACTAATGTTCATGAATTCATAATACTTTTCTAAGAGCAATTTTATACCAGCATCACCAGAATCTTCAAGAATCTCAGAAGGTATTAATTGATCTACCTTTAAGTTTTCCTTGGTCTTTCGTCGCGATGAGGCGATGGTTTCAATATACCCTGGTGAATTAATCTCAGCCATATTATCTTAACCTTGTGCTTGTAGTATAATCTATTGATCCGGCCGATCCTGATGTAGAAATAGTATCAACTTCCGGCTTAATCTGAACGTATTGCTGATCAATGCTTAGTAGCTGATCACGCTTAGGTGCAATATCTAATGTGTTTGGGACGACCGTAATTTTAACCTCTGTGGCAACATCAGCCGCAAAGTTATTTAACGTTATTTTTCCCTTTGATGGTTCTATTAGACCTGCGTTGTTAATAACAGTAACTCGTTGACCATCTTCTAATCTATACACAATTACCTTTCTATTGCTAGAATCAATAATTGCCACATCACCAAAGTAATGAAGAACTCCTCCAATATTAAACCCACTAGAGGTAATTGTAGATTCTTCACTGTCAGGTTGACTAAATAGTGGTGAGGCATAAGTTAAAACAAAGCTATTATTAACTCTTGCGCTATCTACAGTAACAAGCTTAAACATATATGGTCTAATTGTGCTGTTAATGATTGATCGGTCTGAGTTATCAATGACACGAAGCAATTGTGAATACCTAAATACACCATCGAATTTATTCAAGTTATTAAAGCTATAATCAGAAATAGTATCCCTTACAACGCTTCGAAGTGATGCAGAGTCCCTGTCGGTAAGGTTTGGATTATATTTAAAGAATACGTCTAATTCTAAATGTGTAAAGTTAGGGTCGACAATCTCAGGCCTTACAGATACGATGTTTTTACCTTTAAGAATTGTTTCTTTAATTGTGGATTTTTCAGCATCAGTTAGCTTATCTTCTGTAATCGGCTTAATTGCAATATAAACCGCACCGAAGTCTACAGGATCATTATCTTCACCACCCCATGATGAGATAGATGAAATATTAGAGAATGATTTAAGAATAATAGCACGATAGTCTTCTGCGGTAACCGCTCGGTTCTGAGTGGTAAACGTCAGTGGCGCATTAAATCGTATTGATTCAATTGTTTCTCTTTCAGAACCACCAGATGCTGGAGATATTGTATTAACAGTATATGTAGCATCAACTAATCCGCCAACAGTTCCATTAAGTATAAATTCGTTTGCTCCGTTGCTTTCTTCGCCACGAGTATATACGTAGTCTAATGTAACAACGTTATTGTTGGTTGGCTTATTACCGATAATACCATCACCAAAATATATTTCATATTTGCTACTAGTATTTTCTTGAAGATAATATACCAAAGCTCCTTGATCAACATTTAAAAGAGATTCAAATAAGCTATAGCTTTGAAACACTTGTGAATTTTCGTTTTCTCTTACAGTTACCTTGAGGGTCGACGTATCAACATCAGCATCCGGAATTTGGTATTTTTGTGTCTCTATATCGTTATCAACTCGATACAGCATTGTTTTAAATACGCCTTCGGCTATTTCAACACCTGCAAAAGTATATCGGTTATCAATATCTTTAACAGCATCAGTTTCTTCTAATGTAACGAAGTTATAAGTTTCACCCTGAACTGTAGTACTAAACTTTGTACCACGAGGTAATATAAGAGCTGCTGGATCTGCCACGCCGCCTTGTACAGTAAGTGTAATTGACGCTCTTGGTGATAAAACTGAACGTGGAATATAACCTAATAATTTAGCTCTTGTTACAACATTACCACGAATTTGGGCAGAGTCAAGAAATGCTTCGTTAAGAGAATAATGTGCGGCAACAGCATTATAATGTGTATTATATGCAAGAACATCTAATAATGTCGACAGTCCACTGCCTTCAAAATTATAATCATTAAACTCAGATTGTTGCTTTAGAAAGCTTTTCAGATTATCTTTAATCTGATCAAAATCTAATTCTGTTACGTTTAAATTAGTAGCCATATATTTTTACCTTAAGCGTTTTAATACAATTTCAACTTGAGATTCTTCATCAAATTGTTTTATTAGGAATTTAACCGTTATTTTATATGAATATCGGTCTGGATCATCGACCACTTCAACAAAAGTGGTTTTAATTCTAGGTTCGGTTCGTAGTACTCTTTTAATATTATCTTCTAATGCCATTTCAGTAATCGCATCAGCAGGTTCAAAAAGCAATGCCCTTAAATTACCACCTATGTTAGCATTAAAGGGTCTTTCGAAAAAGTTTGTTAATATTAAATTTTTAACTGAATTTCTAACTGCTAAATCATCTCTTAATGGAATAACATCTTTTCTGATTGGATGCAATCTAAGAGATAAATCTAAATCAGAGTATTCCTTATGCAGAGCTACGTTGCTAGTCTTTCTAGTCCGACCCGCAGCACTTCTATCTGATAGAATCTCGGGTGAAGGGATAAAATCTCCATCTTTAATATTAGCCATAGTACTATTTATAACTCTCTTCTGTATGATTAGTCTTAAAAGGTTGGAATAGGCAATATATTTGCCACGGTATTAGCAGCAGCCTCTTCAGCTTCAGCAACTACATTTTCCGACTCACTATTGGTTGTCGGTAATTGCTCTTCAGCTGTAGCTATTTCTTCTTCACTTGCAACTATATCTAGCTTTCTTGCGACCCATTCGTTTATACCATCTTCTAATGTTGTTGATCCAGTAAAGGCTTCAAGGGCTGAAATTCTATCCCACTCTTCTTGCCAAAAGGTAACAATGCGACCGAAAAACTGATCCACATTTCTAAATTTAGCTGTTACACTCTCTTTTCTGCGCTTTAAAATAGGATCAATGGATTGACCTGGTGCAACGGTATAATCATATTGGCCAAGATCTGCAGTGGGTGTTCCACTAACCTCAGAAATATGTAGATATAGTTCTGGCAATATTGCCCACATAATAGCATCAACTGATTTATAAAGGCTTCCTCTGTCGCGTCTTTTTACTAACCGGCGCATTCTTTTTATTGCTTGTTCCATTGATAAATCAAACACTTGACTATTAACTGCTGCTGACTCCGATTCAATTGCTGCCTGAGCCTCTTCCGCTTCAGCAACTTCCTTACCAGGAACCTTGGCTTCCGCTGGCTGTTCTTTAGCAACTCCGTCTTCACCAACTTCAACGTTTGGTGCTAATGTGCACACGTCACCGCCAGTTAAAGAACTTGTTATTAGGTCTCCCACAGAATCAACAGCATCACCAAATTTATCGTTAATTTCGTCTATAGCTTCTTTAAGTTTAATAGGATTTAATATGTCCTTGAGCTTCGATAATTTATCTTGTAAACTATCTGGCTTAGGATTTTCAGGCAATTTAATACCATCTTTTAAATCGCTAAGGGCACTTGACATATCACCAAGGGCGTCTTTACCGCCAGATAATAATTTATCAAGGCCACTTTGTTTATCTTTTAGAGCGTCTAGATCTGTGTCCTTACCGCATATACTCATATTATCCTCCTACGAAAACATTAGATGAACCAGAAGATATTGACGCACCACAACCATACGAATCACCTAGCCGACCAAAGTCCTTACCATTTACTTTTACTGTACCACTACCAGCACTTAATCCAGGAGCATGAGGGCCACAACCTACATTAGGATGTGAAGCAACTGCATCACCTTTTCTCACAGCACCCACACCATTTACAAATACGTTACCAGATCCAGCAGCAGTGGATGAGCTACTTGGGCTTGCGCAATTATCTCCACTACCATGCGGAACACTTACTGAATCGGTACCACCTTTTCTTGCTGCTGCAGGCATATTATCTCCTATGGGTTTAAGTGAATATCTGATCCACCAACAATTGTAATATCTCCACCTGCGGTAGTATTCTGTTCGGCTCCGTATGTCTCAGTTACTACATCATCAATGGCTTGATCAAGTGTACCAGTAACACCAATAACTTGATTAGCATCTACTGTTAATGTATAGTTCTTTAATGCAAGTTGATCAAATGGCCCTGCTGTAACAATTGATAATCCTTCCTCATCAGCTTCTGTTCCAAAAACTGATAACGACATATTTTTACCTATCGTTTCTATTCTTTTTCCATCAACAAAACTGAATTTATCTTGTACTATTGTTTCTGTAATATCTTGTACTACTGTGAGGTTGTCATTACCAGTAACATGTGTTGATCTGCTACGGACGACTTCAGTTTCTTGATTACCGCCTATCTTAGTTTGTAGAGAACCTTTAACATTCATAGTCATATCTTTCTCTACTTGTAAATGATAATTGCCATATACCATTTGACGAAGATCGCCTTCAACCGTCATATTACAGTTACCCTTTATATGAATATTTTTATTGCTAATAATAATTTCATAATCTTCACCAATAACCTTTACCTGACGCGTTCCATTATTATAAATTTCTTCATATGTTCCAGAGGCATGCATTCTATGAGTTCGTTTAAAACCTGGTGTATCGTCAATTTCTGTTAAATGACCACCTTCTGATTCATTCACCTTATTATATGGATACTCAGGAATGTGTAAGTCGTCTTCGCCAGTTTCTAAATCTCTTGTTGACATTGGTGGTCTTTCTTGCCATGTATTTTCTTCATAGTATGCGGCTGCTTTAGATACGGCTACGTTTTTAACATCAGCTGGCCTAGCAGTTTGTACATTTGGTCTTTCTTCACCTGCTTGGGTCTTTCTTTTATCTAATTGCTTAGAATTTATATGTGTAGTTTCCCTAGCAGCTTTATTAATATCAGACTTATTTTGATATTCTGCACGTGGATATTCTTCACCAGTAAAACCTAAATCCTTATTCCTAGGACTATTTTTAGCAGCAACTGATCCCATAATAATAGGGTCTTGTGCTGATGGTCCATCTCTAAAGAATCCAACTACCCATGAACCTTCCATTAGGCCATGAGGTGTATCACCTATACCTGAAGTACCTGAAGACGTCGTAGGCATCATAACACTAGCCCACGGAAGCTTTTCAACCGGTATTTCAGCTTTTATTTCACTGTGATAACCAAAGCATCGCACTCGCACCCTGTTCATTTCTAGTGGATCATTTCGGTCTTCTACCACTCCCGTAAACCACGCAAATTCTCCGCCTATAAATTGATCAGCTTGTTGCATCTAAATCCACCTCACTTGAATCTCTTTGTATTGTTAATTCTTGAAAAAAACCTTGATTAAATATATGATCTATATGTGTAATAATAAAAACCCCTGATTGTAAAGAATCAAGTTCTGTACTGTTAACTTCTTTAAAGCCAGTTTTTAAAATATCTACTCTTATTTTTTTACCCACCGATAAATCAAAATCCCCAGCAACTTGTATTTTATGGCTTTGATAATTTAGATTTTCTAAATGTGACGTAGCCTTTTGTAAGTCTGATATAATTGGAGAAGAATAATTGCTCGAATTAAAAAACGACTGACTGTTAGTTGACATATAATACGATTTGCTATCTAGGAATTCATCTAAAAATTTATCATCTATTTTAGAATTTTCTGATTTAGAAAATGGTTGGTAATCGTTTAGCTTTGTCATTTTATCAACATTATACTGATATACCGATTTTTTATACGACTTATTTGCTATATCAAGTGTATGCAACGTACTGACATAAGCCCCGTTAATGCCGTCAGCAAGCTTGCTTTGATTATAGTCTGATTGTATCCGCCTAATCATTGACTTCTCAGCCAGGTAACCTTCTTTAGTTTCTAATGATATACCTTGCCCAACAAAGGGTGAATATGTATACGAAACTTCATATTCGTCTAAATCGGTTAATTGCTTATATGATTTTAGGTGTACCTTACCATCCTCAGCTAAGGTTTGATAATAAAAGTGAGGAGTGCCGGCATCAAAAGCATGAGACATTAGCCAGTAAATAGCGTCCATTGGCTTAATGTTAGGGTATATTCCTTCAATAATGTTTTTACTAGAGTCACTATATTCGCCATTTTCTATTTTTAAAACATTAGTACTTATTTTACTAATTAATTCTGTAGGAGAACCATAAAAGGGAATTTTTAATTTCATGAAATCGCCTAGATATACAAATTCGCTTACTGCTGTAATATTAAATGTAGCTAAGCCAGGTTTTGGTCTTTGATAATTTAATATCTCTTGTATTCTTAAATCTAGCATAAACCCCTTAGCATCTGTTGAATCTGTTCCACCTTCGTTTCTACTAACCTTCAGTTCGAGCTTCTCGTTACCTTGTAGGTTAATATACTCAACAAAATTACCACTATCACCTATAGAAAGATCGACAATTAGATTGCCAGAAATTGATTCGGATATACTAAAATACGCCAAATTGGCTGTAATATCATAAGACTTCTTGTCACCATCTCCTGTGTGCTCTTTACTATTACTAACAATTTTTAAATACTCTACATTATAGCTAGTAGGGGTAGAAGCTATATTAGCAAAGCCAACTCTGTTATACGTAGTATTACTCATTAATCAATCTCTTAAATTTTTCTACAAATTGACCGATTTGTTTTGGATTAATAACTCTAATTTTTGATCTCTCATCATTTTGGCTATAAACATATTCTTGATTAGATACATACTTTATCACGTTAGTAGGTTCCGCGTGAATATCATCTATAAACAGCCGAGATGCATATTCCCTTTCGTTACCTTCTTCGTCTAAAATATAATAATGATGAGGAGCTTCTCTGTAAGGATAAACATTAAAGGTAGCTACGGAATCGGTAGAAGTTTGGCCTACAATAATTTCAGCATTATTGTTATTGAATTGACCATCACCTAAGTATGGGCCATTAGTAACGTCTTGAATAACTAGTTGATTTAAGTCTATAATCTTTTTAGTTAATTTTCCACTAGCACCAGAGTTTCCACCAACAATAGTTTCACCTAATCTAAATTTACCAGCAATAGAATTAGACAATCCATCCTCAACTCTAGGATTAGTCACAATGGCATAACCATTATATTCTTTATCTAAAAACTTATTTATAGCTTCTTGACTCATAGGCCATACTTTATATCCATCATGCAAAAACTGATTAACCACAAAGAATGTCCAATAATATTCAGGTGTGCCGTATAATCTTTGTGATACAATATCAGGCCGTTCGCCATTTTTAATTTCATACAACCTATATAAGGATGGGTCATCGATGAAAGTTTGGACCGGACGTACAGATCTAAATATGTTTACGATCTTTGTAATAGAACCATCTTTATTCAGATCATAATTTAAAGTTGGAAATTGTTTAAAAAAGCTCATAAATTAATCCTTACTTAGTTTCGTCAGAGTCAAAGTTCTGTTGACCCTCAGAACCAGTTTCTTCTTCGTCACCCGCACCACCTTTATCATGGTATAAATCGTCTTGTGTAAGCTGCTTCTGCTCTTGGAATGACAATGAAAGGGTAACATCGGTCGGCGCGCCGTCGGCATGGTACATGTTGCTATCACTATTATAGGTTGCATTAAGACCTGTTAGGTATGAATCATATAAGAAAGGTAAAAATTTATTAGGTTCTTTTCCTTTCATAAATTTAATTTTAAATAGCGGTGGATACTTTAATGCGATAGATCCTTCTAGTTTAGCATACATTGCTTTACGGAATGTGTGTTCTATTAGTCTAATTGTTTCAGCTTCTTTAGCACTTTCGGCTATAAGTCTAAAATTTAATTCAAATTGTCTAAGAGCCGATCCATCGTAGGCAAGTGTCGTAGCAGGATTTAACGTAACACCGGTTTTAATCTGTGCTGCTTGACCTGCGTTAAACTGATTACCAATAGATAAAGCTTTCATTAAGGCAGCACCGATAGCTTGCCCTTCACCCATAGTCGCGACTACATCTGCTTGACTTGCTCCTTCAGCTGCATTTTTCCGAGCATTATTTAATCGCTCAAGGCCACTGATAACCCCTAGGTCAACATTACTAAAATTAGCACCATCACCCAATGAAAAACCTGAAGGTATATACAGATGAATCTTAGTATTCTGCTTAGGGTCCATTCCGTCCTTTATCTCAAACGATAAATGATTACCACTGTTCTTCTTAATACTAGACCGAAGAGAATCTGGAAATGCTATTATGGATGACATATTTTCCTCTTATAAATAACTATTTAATATAACTTTATTTATAATGAATGGAAAGGTAATTTATGGCTTATAAGGGAAAATACCAAATTAAGAATACAAAGAAGTATCTTGGAGACCCAACCAAGGTAACATATCGTTCTTTATGGGAAAGGCAAGCATTTAAATGGTGTGAAAACAATCCACGAGTTAAACGATGGAATAGCGAAGAGATCGTCGTACCTTATAAGTGTAAGACCGATGGTAAACTACATCGCTACTTTGTTGATCTTCTTGTAGAGTTTGACAATAGGGATATTATACTTGTAGAGATTAAACCGAAAAGGGAAACAGTTGCCCCTAAGGAATCGTCACGTAAAACCAAAAGGTATATTCGTGAAGTGATGACATACGCTAAGAACACATCTAAGTGGACCGCGGCTGATCAATACGCTAAACACAAAGGTTGGAAGTTTCAGGTATGGACAGAAGACACATTAAAGAATTTAGGCATAAAACTACTGAAGAGTTGATATAAATAGTTATATGGCTTCACTATTCGATACACTACAAGCAAATGCATTTCGGTCTGGTATTACGGCACGGACTAAAGAGTCCCAAGACTGGTTTAAAGATAATATTGAAAAATTAAAGATGCCTGCTCGTCAAGCATTATTAAAGGATAAGGCATTAGAACCTACATCTAAACCGATTTATGGTAACATGTTTATGTACTTCTATGATCCTAAACATAAGAAGACCTTACCCTATTACGATAGGTTTCCTTTAACGATTATGGTGGATGCTAATAAAACCGGTTTCCAGGGTTTGAATCTACATTATTTAAGACCTGATATAAGGGCTGAATTTTTAGATCGGCTAATGAACCTTGGACCTAAGACGTTAACTGATAAATCACGTTTAACTAAATTGCGTTATGATTTAATATCGTCGACAAAGAAGTATAAAGAATTTAAACCATGCTTTAAGAGTTATTTAAATGAGCATGTTAGATCTCGTATTGTAAGAGTACCGATGACCGAATGGCAAATCGCTGTATTCTTACCGACAGAACAATTTAAGAAAGCTGGTAAAGCTAAGATCTGGAAAGAATCAATTGGTAGTGCGAGGAGCTAATGAGCGTAGACAATCTAAAATCAGTAATATCTAAAAAGGGTGGCCTAGCTAAGAATAATAGATTCCAAGTATTATTCACACCTCCAACACAAGCATTAGTTGGAATAAGCATAGAAAACGTTGTTGGTAATCTGATAACTGGTAAGAGCAACGGCATTAAGCAATTTGTTAATGACCCACGTGATATATCAATTTTATGCGAACAGGTTACACTACCTTCTCGTAGCCTCTCAACAATAGACTATGTGTCAGATCGCCAGAGTAACAAATTTCCATACACTAGTATTGATGGTGACGTTACGATGCACTTTATTGTAACGAACGACTATTATGCTAAAACGATGATGGAAAATTGGATATCAAGTGTAATAGATACCGATGGGTATCAGCTAGGTTATAAGAATGATTATTCAACCGACGTCGTTATTCAGCAACTTGATCAAGAAGATATTCCAGTCTTTGGTGTTAAATTAGAGAAGGCATATCCTATTGATGTATCAGCAATTGCATTAAGTGCACAGGACGAAGAATTTGTTAGATTAACTGTAGTATTTGCATATGATAAATATGTAGTGGAAGGCCCATTAAGTAGTACTGCAAGTGCATTTAAATCTGCGATACCACAAAGGCTATTAGATATTTTTTAAATTATATTGAAATGAAGGAGTAGTAAATTATGGCTTTGCCAATTGTAAACAGTAATCGGTATAGTGTGACAGTTCCGAGTACTGGCCAGGTAGTTGATTTTAGACCTTTCCTGGTTAAAGAAGAAAAAATCCTTATGGTTGCGATGGAATCAAAGGATAATAAAATGATGATAAAGGCTTTGAAGGATATATTAAAAGCCTGTATATTTGACGATATTGATGTTAATAAACTTACAAGTTTTGATCTAGAAGAACTATTCTTAAGACTACGATCAAAATCAGTAGGTGAATCAGTAAACCTTCAATTAAAATGTGAGAAGTGTAAAGGTCTTACTCCAATTGAAATAAACCTTGATAATATCAAGATGACTGAGTTACCCGAAAAGAAACACGTAATGGTAACACCTGATATCGGAATAGAATTTGAGTATCCTTCTATTGAATTAGTTAGTAAGATGGAATATAATCCAGAGAAAACATCTCCGGATAAGCAAATGAAACTAACTATGCAGCTTATTACTAGCTGTATGAAGACTATATTTAATAACGATGAAGTATGGGATACTAAAAATCAAACTGAGCAAGAGTTAACGGATTTTATTGAAGGATTAAATTCTCAACAGTTTGGAAAGATTACAGAATTTTTTAGTTCATTACCTACACTAAAACATAAGATAGAGTTTAGTTGCATTAGTTGTAAGCATGAACAAGAATTAACGTTGGAAGGCGTACAAAGTTTTTTTATCTAGCCCTCTCACATGATACACTAGTTAATTATTATAAAACTAACTTTTCGATGATGCAACATCATAAGTATAGTTTAACAGAACTAGAGAATATGATACCGTGGGAAAGGGAGATATACGTAGCACTCCTTCAACAATGGATCAAAGAAGAAAACGAGCGAATAGCTGATCAGAATAGGAAACAAAAGAGATGACAGAAGAAGTAAAAGAAGCATTCCATCCAGCAGATACAAATGGTGATGGTAAAGTAAGTGCGGCTGAAGAGGCATTATACTTAGAGTTTAAACGTAAAGAGCTAG